>Ga0114975_10000606_pt1 | contig 27070 bp, 20 predicted proteins | sample S_130626_EF_Meta_FD_87031 | JGI IMG/M metagenome (GOLD analysis project Ga0114975, IMG submission 87031) | Freshwater microbial communities from Lake Simoncouche, Canada to study carbon cycling - S_130626_EF_MetaG | ecosystem: Environmental > Aquatic > Freshwater > Lake | place: Lake...
GATTTTAGCCTTTACTGCCACATCTCCCTCTTTCAAGGTGTAGCCATCTAGCTCTTTCAATACCTCTGCACCATCAAAATAAGCCACAAAGTCGGCCACATGGAATTGCTCTCCCTTGCTGACTTCGTAGGTTTCATCTTCCTTCCACTCTGGATCCGCGAAATCATTCATCGCAGCCACATAGGTGTACAAATCCTTATTCAGGTAGATTTTTGAATCTGGTGACGAGATCAAACCTCCCATCCCTTCGTTGAACTGGGACATGGGCGAAAGCGAAAACTGCAAGGCCTCGTTTTGTAGGTAATCAATTTTGAAGTAGTCGTTCTCTTCCAAAACCAACTGTACCGTATCTCCTTTTTTGAAGTAGGCTTTGTAATCTTCCAAAGCGATCGCTTCATTCACCTCTCCCGTAGCAGCCAAAATTTTGGCTGGCACGTATTCGGGGATTCCCACTGCTTTCTTTTGTCTGCCACGGTAGATGACCGTGTAGTCCTTCATCTGGGTAGGCTTGTTGATCCAGAGCAACACGTGCTCCTTGTTCATTTCATCCTCCCAACTGTTGCTGTAGGTCAATCCAGACATATTCATCGAGATCACTTCCGAGTAGCCTGAGCTAAACATGATGCCTATCAAAATCATCCCCAAACCAATATGAGCAAGCGATCCTCCCACAAGTTTGAAGGTCGATTTTTTAAGTAACTTGACTAAAATAAATGCATTGGCCACTATGGTAAACATCCCCGTCAACACAATGATGATGTATTTCCAGTCATATACTTTGGCCAGCACGATCACGAGGGAGGAGAGAATAATTGAAATCACATAGGGCATGACAAGGGAGTCCCTCAAGGCTTTTTTCTCGATGTTTTGCCACCAGAAAAACTGTCCTACGGAAGTCAATAGCGCTAAGACTACCGCAAACCAAAGTTGAAACTTAGTGTAAAAACCTATTTGATCTGCAGGAGGAGCCATGTTGGAAATCCCACCAAAACTTTCCACCAAGGCATTCCAAGCAGGAATGGAGGTAGGCAATATCACTTGAAAGGACATCAATCCCAGCGTCATCGCTCCTAGAAAAATCCAAAACTCACGGGAATAAACCGATGCCTCTCGTTCGGATGTAGGCAAATACTTCCAGGCTCGCGCAGCAAGAAAAATAGCCACCCCCATAAAGAATAACAAGTAGATCAAGAGCTGCCCAGAGAGACCCAAATCCGTAAAGGAGTGCACAGAAGCATCTCCCAAAACTCCCGAGCGAACCAAAAAAGTAGCGTACAATACCAAGATAAAACTGAGAATCACCAAGACAATGGAGGTCTTCAAGGCAGTGGCGCTCTTCTTAAACGTAATCATGGTATGAATAGACGCCACCAAGATCAGCCAGGGAACATAGACTGCATTTTCTACTGGATCCCAGTTCCAATAGCCCCCAAAGTTTAAGGTGACATAAGCCCAATAAGCTCCCATGATAATTCCCATCCCCAAAATCATCGCCGAGAAAATTGCCCAAGGCAAGGCCGGACGGATCCATTCCGCATACTTTTTGGTGACTAGACCTCCGATTAGAAAAGCAAAGGGAACCAAGGTAGAAGCATAGCCTAAAAACAAAGTGGGCGGGTGAATGACCATCCAAATATTCTGCAACAATGGATTGAGGCCCGTACCATCTTCGGGTACAAAGTCAGGATTTAGGTCAAAAATCGGCGCTTGCGTAGCATCCCGAAGTAAAATAAAAGGCGAACTTCCAATTTTAAGGTCTCCTATCACCACTCCAAGAATCATGGAAACGAGGAAAGCTTGCACCAAGGAAAATACCACCATCACGGGTGCTTCCCAAAACTTGTTGGTGTGTACCAAAATCAATCCAAGTACTACATTCCAAAATGCCCACAGAATAAATGCCCCTTCCTGACCTTCCCAGAAACTGGAGATCATGTAATGCACTGGAAGGGCCTTAGAGCTGTGCGAGTAGGCATAAAAATACTCGTAGCGCTGATTGTAGATGATTTCGAACAAGGACACCGCAATCAAGCTGGTGGAAAGCGCGTGGATGTAAAAACTCACCCGACTAAATCTTCGCCAACTGTCCTTTTCCAGTTCATTGGTCCTAAAGTATTGACTGTACGCAAAAGCTGTAACCAAGGCACTCACGAAAGCTACCAAGGTAGTCAGGTGACCAAAATTGCCCACAAAGGTATTTATCATACGATTTTACTTGGAATAGAATTTACCATCAGATGCCCGCAGCTTGAACGTCTGTTTCTTGGTACTTGGAAGGACACTTCATGAGGATCTTGTCTGCCACAAAGATTTCTTGATCTCGGTAGGAACCAATAACCACTACTTGCTCGGATCGATGAAAATCCGCCGGCACGGGCTGATTGTAAAATACTTTTTGAGTGGTGCCCTCGTTGTCTACCAACATAAAGGTGAAGGAGGTTTTATCTTCCCTGACTTCAATTCCTGCTACTTGTCCTGCATCATCTTTCTGTAGCTTGCCCACCACGTGGATGGCCTTATCCTCTCCATCCTGCTTCATCTCTAAGGCAGTAGTGAAACTCTCGTAGCTACTCGCATCACCAATCGAGCTGAGAATGATTGTAATTGCTACTGCAATAATTCCTAAGGCAATTATATGTCCCTTCTTCATGACCAATCCCTATTTAGTTTGTCTTACTTTCTCCAACTTGGAAACCCTACGGTCTGTTTGAATCACATAGGCCAGCAGGCCAATAAAAATCAAAACAATAACCCCCACCAACACATATATTTTACCTTCACTTCGCATGAGGTCTGCCATTTCTACCTCATTATTGCTGTAATCAGCAGCAGTAACGGCAATTTTTTCCTGGGCCTGAACCGCCGCGAAGGACAAACTCATCAAAAGAAATAGTGCTATTTTTTTCATCAATCAATCGTTAACAAGGTTTTCCTCCACTTCTCGCTCTAGCCTACGGATACGAACACGAACAGTTGCTATCCAAGTTCCCAATAGGGTCCAAGCAAGAATCGCAGGATAAAAAACAAGTCGAAGTTTGGAGTCCAAATCGTAGGCATTAAAGCCTGGATTCCCCCCATTTCCTGGGTGAAGGCTATCGGTGAGTCGAGGCAATACAAATATCAAAGGAATAAATGCAGCAAAAGCAAAAAGGTTATACACCGCCGCAATTCTGCCCCGCTGCTGTGCATCTGAAAGGCTACCTCTCAAAATTAAATATGCGAAAAACATGAGCAAGCCAATCGCAGAGGCATTCTGCTTCGGATCTCCACTCCAATAATCTCCCCAGGTAAATTTGGCCCAAAGCATGCCCGTTACGATTCCCAATACCCCAAACAAAATGGCCGCATTGGTAAACTCCAAGGCAATGTCGTCGTACTTCAGCTCATTGCTTCTCAGATACTTGACACTGTTCCAAGCCGCAACGAGAAGCATCAATATCATCCCAAACCACATGGTCACATGAAAATGCAGCGCACGGATGGTTTCATTCAGGATGGGAAGCCGAGGAGCCTCCAGCAGCAAGCCACCGACGAGTGTATACAACAGTAGCCCTACGGTCAGAAATTTCCACCAAGATTGGCGCATAGCAAGGGGTTAGGATTTTCCCTTTAAAAATAAGGATATATTCTTGAATCCCCTTCTTTTTCCAAGAAAAGGAAGAAGGAAACTCGCAATTTCAATAGAAGTAAGAGCCCATTAATTTTGAGCGCCATCCCCCAATCCTGTCTGCTTTCCCAAATTCAATTCCTACCTTTGCGCCGTGGAACTTCAGAAAAAAGACATCCGTAAATTAAGTTTACCCGAACTGGAAGAATTCTTTTTGGAACAGGGAGAAAAAAAGTTCCGGGCCAAGCAAGTGTACGAATGGCTTTGGCAAAAATCGCTGAAAAATTTCGATGAGATGAGCAACATCTCACTTTCTACTCGCGAACTACTCAAGACCCACTTTACGATCAACTACATCCGCGTGGACTTGATGCAGCACAGCAGTGACGGCACCATCAAAAATGCAGTCAAGCTCTTCGATGACAAGATCGTCGAATCAGTCCTTATCCCAACCACCAAGCGGATTACGGCCTGCATCTCTTCCCAAGTAGGTTGCAGTTTGGATTGTAATTTTTGCGCTACTGCCCGCTTGAAACGCATGCGAAATCTCAACTCTGATGAAATCTATGACCAGGTGGTTGCCATCAAGGACGAAGCAGAAACTTATTTTCAACGACCACTCACCAACATCGTCTTTATGGGGATGGGAGAGCCATTGCTCAACTATGCCAATGTGATCGATGCCATCGATAAAATCACCTCCCCAAAGGGTTTGGGTATGGCTCCCCGTAGAATCACCCTCTCCACAGTGGGGATTCCGAAGATGATACGCAAAATGGCCGAGGATGAGGTTAAGTTTAACCTAGCCATCTCCCTCCACTCCGCCATCAACGAGACCCGAACCCGGCTGATGCCAATCAACGAGGTGAACCCGCTGGAAGATTTGGCCGACGCCTTATCCTTTTGGTATGCCCGTACCAAGCGAAAAGTAACCTATGAATATGTCATCTGGGAAGGAATCAATGACGACGAGCGGCATGCCAAGGCCCTTGCCAAATTTTGCAAACTCATCCCTTCCAAGGTAAATCTCATTCAATACAACCCCATCGATGAGGGGGAATTCAGACAGGCTTCCCAAGAAGCAGTAGACCTATATATCCGCGTATTGGAAGGAAAGGGGATTATTGCCAAGGTGCGCAAGTCCAGAGGACAGGACATCGATGCTGCCTGTGGACAGCTTGCCAACAAGAATGAAGTAGCTCAACTCCAGCCTTCGGAAAATAATAGTCCGACAGAAGAACCTTAAGGCCTTCTAATCGGTTAAAGCTTCTAACACCACAAAATTTTTTCTATGAGATACATCCTTTCCCCACTTTTTTTTCTTGGCTTCTTCATTTTTTCAGTTTCAACTCAAGCTCAAGAAGGACTACCCAAACAAATTCAAGACTACTTCAAAAGCTATCAGGATGAATTTCCGGTTGAAAAGGCCTACCTCCACCTGGATAAATTTACCTACACGCTAGGAGATGACCTCTGGTTCTCGGCTTATGTCGTTGCAGGCGGTGAGCAGCTCCCTTCCCCACTCAGCAAAACGCTCTACGTAGACTTGTTTGACGGGGATGGCCTTCGCGTCGCTCAAAAAGTTATTTACTTGGAAAATGGCCGAGGAACTGGAGATTTTAACTTTCCTAGCTTTGGGAAGACGGGTACCTACCAACTCAAGGCCTACACCACTTGGATGCGCAATTTTGGAGAAGACTACTTTTTCACGCAGCAAGTGCAAGTAGTAGATGGCCTAGGTGGGACTTTTTTACCTAAAGTAGAAGTGCTCGACATTCGATTAGAAAATGAAAAGGTTCGGTACAAATTGTCCCTTCAAGGGGTCAATGCAGCCGGTGAACCCTTGAGCAATCGATCCATCAAATTGCAGGCCATCGCGGGCGAGGATGAACTCTTCAGTCAAACCCTTCAACTGAATGCCCAAGGCACAACGGAATTTGGTTTTTCCATCCCCAATTCCCCCCATCCTTCCCAACACCTTGCCCTTTCTTTTGAAGAAAGCCCAGGCTATACCATCATTCAAAAAGTAAAGCTTCCCTATGCCTTGGAAGCTGCAGATATTCAATTTTTGCCGGAAGGTGGAAATTGGGTAATTGGAAAGAAATCAACGGTAGCCATTCGAGCGGTATATCCAGATGGTAGCCCACTCCAGCTTCAAGGAAGTATAGCAGAGGAGGAAGGAACTCAGTTTACCACCAATGAAGCTGGGTTAGGAAAATTGGAGTTTACTCCCAAAAAACCCGATTATGTCGCCATCATCCAAGACAGTACGCTGGGTGTAACGCGTAAAATCACGGTGCCAAAAGCCTTGGAGAAAGGCCTCAGCATTCAAGTTCAAAACCCAAAAGACGGAACCTTTATCTCCGCAATTATCCAAGGCGAGGGAATTACCGGAAAGCTCCTGCTGGTAAGCCATACCCGAGGATTAATCAATTACATGGCCGAAGGAACCCTTACAAATGGAGTCTGGGGCGTGCGCATCCCAAAGAAAACCCTTCCAAGTGGCATCCATACGATTGCACTACTGGATCAGCAAGGTAGACCCCTACTCGAGCGACTCGTATTCGTTCAAAATAAGGATGAATTGACCCTTGAGTTATCCACTTCAAACGCATCCCTTCAACCCCGCGGAAAAGTAAACTTGGAGCTCAAGAGTTCGTTCCTCGATAGCATTGCGCCAGCAAATTTCTCGTTATCGGTGGTCGATCTGGATCAAGTGGAGGATGAAAGTGATTTGCAGGGAACGCTCTTTTCTCACCTACTTCTAAGTAGTGACCTGAAGGGAACAGTCTATCGCCCTGGATTTTATTTTAGAAAAGATATTCCCAATGCTGCCGAGAAGCTCGATTTGGTCCTGCTTACCCATGGCTGGACTCGATTTGATTGGGGGACTGTACTCCAAAACCAATTGCCAGATCAGGGCTTTTACATCGAACAGGGAATTACCATTTCCGGGAAAATACAGGAACAAAGCCCAACCAAAAAAGGATTGGGAGGAGGAAAAATCACAGCCCTTGTTGGGGATGGCGTTGAACTTCTTTCCACGGAATATGGTCCAGATGGCAACTTCTTGTTGACCGATCTTCGGTACCAAGATTCCCTTGAAGTCACACTTACTGCAGAAGACCTTCGTGCTCGAAATTTTATAAGCCTAGCTATTGCTGCACCCAAACTGCCATTTACCCAGCTTGGAGGCGTCTATCCAACCAACAGCGTTTGGCCGGAAGGATTAGCAGCAACTGTCCGCAAGCGGAATCTGATGCAAGAGGCCAATGGAGCCCTAATTGATAAAGAACTGGATGCAATCACCGTAGTGGCGGAGACCCTCCAAGAGGAGCAGACCCAAGCCCGAAAAATCTATGGAGAAGGCGATGCGGTGATCAAGCCAGAGGAAATCCCAGGAGGTCAAGGATTTATCAATATTTTTCAGCTGATCCAAGGTCGTGTAGCTGGGGTACGCGTCACCTTTGATGGATTCAATGCCACGGTACTTATTCGTGGAGTAGGCTCGCTTCAAGCAGGGGTTGAACCCATGTACATGCTCAACAATGTGCCCGTAGATGCGAGCACGCTCGCGCAAATCAGTCCACGAGATGTTGAAAGCGTAGAAGTATTTAAGGACCCTGCTCGCACGGCAATCTTTGGTTCTCAGGGAGGAAATGGGGTCATCGCCGTCTACACCAAGGCAGGTACAAGCACAACCTACAGCAGTGTGGGGGGAACCTTGGTGACCAAATACAGCGGCTACTCCACCGCTCGAACCTTCTACAGCCCCAAATACGAGGAAAATTCTTCAGCCAATACCAAGCCAGACCAGCGCGCTACCTTGTATTGGAATCCACAGATCACCACCGATCGAGCAGGTAAAGCCAGCCTATCCTATTACAATTCTGAAACTGCAACGCGGCATTTACTAATCCTAGAAGGCATAGATCAGCGAGGCAGGCTGGGCCGATTGGTCCAAGTGGTAGAATAATTTGGACTACGAAAGGGATTTGGTAGCTTCGTAAAAAATGCTGCTATGAAAAACTTAGTACTCCTGACTTTTCTGATTTTTGGATCATTCAACGTGCTGCAGGCGCAGGAACAAGGGGATTCCAGGCTTCATGTCTTGGGCCAATATGGCTTGAGATTAGACGAACCAGGCATTGGACTTGGCTGGGAGTATTTTTTCGCCCCCAAATTTGGATTGATGCCAAGCTATACCCAAATATTCCCGGCGGTAGGCAGGTCGAGCAACTTTAGCGCAGACTTACGCTACTACCTCTCTGAAGGCAAATCGCAGGTCTATGTGGTCAGTGGCTACAGCTTGACTACCGAAAATCCGCAACCCAACACAGCAGGTACTCGCAGAAAATTAAGTGGGGCCAATGTAGGTGTAGGTGCGGTCATACCCATCACCGACTGGGTGGGCCTTAGTACCGAATTTAAGTTTCAAAGTCAAGGAATACAGCAAACCTACTTTCGATTCGGCCTGCAATTTCCACTCGGAAAATAGGATTTGAAATTCAATTAGGTAAGCTGTGGACCGTGGACTTGTTGTCTGCCCGTAGGCCGTGGCCTATAAAAGATCACTTTTTACTGAATTCAAAAAGTTTTCTTTTTTCATCCTTCGTGAGTCCATCGTACCCCTTATCGGCAATTTTGTCAAGGATTTTATCTACTTCCTCCTGGGTGAGGGTCTCCTTTTTCTCTGGATTTGTACCGGTTGGTTTGGTGGAGGAAGTCCTTCTGTAACTTACTTTCGGAGCACGTCTAGTCCCCAAATTTTCGAAAAATAGTCCCACTTTCTGGATGGGGATGCCCAAGTCCCATCCTCTTCTCAAGGCGACTATGTAGCCGTAACCCAACATGGCTCCTCCCAAGTGTGCTATTTCTCCACCAGCATTTTCCCCTATAGAATTGGCAAAAGAAAGGAGCACATAAAATGCCGCGATGTAGACAATTTTAACTGGCCCCAACAGAAAAAGCACGAAGGTCGTTTGTGGCGCAAGCGTAGCAGCTCCTACCACCACAGCAAATACCCCCGCACTGGCACCAAGCATAAAAGAGGTGTCCACAGCTCCTGAAAAGTAGGGAGCAATATTGTACATCAACACATAAAATCCTGCTCCAAATACTCCGCCCAGAATGTACAAGTTGGTCAGCTTCCTACTCCCTAGATATTGATGGATGAGGAGTCCAAAATAGTAAAGGAAAAGCAGGTTGGAAAGGATATGAAAAAGCCCCTCATGCAAAAAGAAGTAGGTGAAGATGGACCAAGGTTGTTTGGCCAGCGTAGGCAAGGATGCAGGCATCATGATCCACTTCAGTCCTTCTTTGTAGACTTCTCCAAAGCCGCTAAGGGTCATGACTACACGCGAAATCAACAGGATAAAAAAAGCAATGAGGTTGATGGCCATTAGCTTGTATAAGCTATTGTCCCGACGGCTAAATGCGTTTTTTAAATTATCCCAAAAGCTTGAATACATATCAGTAGAAACTATTTCTATTTTTTTTCCAGAAGTAAACTAGGATTGCACCGACCACAAGACCACTGAGGTGTGCAAAGTGTGCCACGTTATCCGTAGGACTTGTCAAGAGCACATTGTACACCGAATAGAGCCCGTAGAAAAGCACCATGTACTTCGCTTTAATCGGTATGGGGGGGAATAGGAGAAAGAGTTGCGTATTGGGAAACAGCATGCCAAAAGCAATCAATATCCCAAATAGTGCTCCTGAAGCACCGACCATAGGCTGGTTCACTTGCAGATTCAAGATGGTATCCAAGGTCTCTTCCGCCCGCTCAATATTTATAGGGTCTTCTGGATTTCTGCTGTACTGATCGACAAAATCAAACACTTCAGGGGAGAAGTAGCCCCTATTCTCGATCACTAGGCGGTTAAAATACTCCGGATCTGGATTGGCCTCAAAAGCCAAAACCTTCTCCTCCATAGTGCGGTACTGTACCAAGGTATAGCCTGAGTAAAGCACTCCTGCTCCCATTCCAGAGACCATCCACAGAATAAAAAGTTTTTTGGGGCCGAGAAACTGTTCCAACAGGGGACCAAAAATCAGGAGCCCAAACATATTGCTGAATAGATGCCAAAAGTCGGCATGCATAAACATGTAAGATAGAAACTGGAAAGGCTTGAAGTAGGTACTCTGAATATTGTAGAGGGCAAACCATTGGTCTAGGGAAGGGAACACAAAGGTGGCCACCAGAAAAACAGCGATGTTGATCAGCAATAGATTTTGAACGACCGGGGTGATGTTTCTAAACATATTATTTTGCGAAGAAGGCGTGAATGCTAGTTAAATCCAATTTCACGAAGGTTTTGTTTCCAGAAGGGGAGTAATTTGGGTTTGGACAAGCAAAAAGCTGCCCCACTAAGGTTTCCATCTCTTGTGCATCCAGCTTTTGTCCCTTCTTAAGGCAGGATCTTTTGGCTAGCGAGCGGGCTAGATTTTCTTTTTTATCTAAGGAAAGCTCGTTTTTAAAGTTTTTATACTGCTCAATCAATCCTTCAAAAAGTTCCTTTTCATTTTTTACCTGCGTCTCTGCGGGTACCCCTCGGATGACTACCGTGTCTTTGCCAAACTCATCGACTAAAAAGCCAAGACTTACCAATTCCGGGAGCATGTCCATCACCAAAGCAAAGTCTGCTGGATTCAGGGTCAGTACCGTCGGAAACAAACATTGTTGGGAGGCTCCTTGTGTCGTTTGTAATTGCTTGAGATAGCGCTCGTAGAGGATCCGCTCATGTGCGAGTTGCTGATCGACGATAAGCAGACCCGTAGACATTTGGGCTACGATGTAGCTGCGCTCTACTTGAAAGGTTATTCCTGTTCCAGCACCGGCTTCCTGCTGCAATGCCATGGAAACCTCCCCTGCTGAAGCCCTACTTTGAAAAGTAAGTAGCTCTTGATCTTCATCCCCCAAGCCAGGAGATTTTTGGGAAATGGTTGGGGGCACATCCCCTTCAAATAGTCGCTCCCATCCTGAAACAGAAGCTCTCTGAAACTCAGGAGTATTGTAGGTTTTGTAGCTGTACTCGCGGTCTACATCCACAGATACTTGCGGATTAGTGGTCCAATTTTCCTGAAAGTTGACATCCATGCTAAAATCCAGTGCCGGCATGACCTGATGAGCACCTAATGCCTGCTTAACCGCCGAACGGATCACTGCATAGATGGTTCGCTCGTCTTCAAACTTGATTTCGGTTTTGGTCGGATGTACGTTGATATCGATCGTCGCAGGATCAATGTCCAAAAACAACACATAAAAAGGGTGTTGATCTGCTTGAATCAATCCCTCGTAGGCAGTATTTACCGCATGGTGGAGGTAGCTACTTTTGATGTAGCGATTGTTGACAAAGAAAAATTGTTCGCCCCTCGTTTTTTTGGCATACTCCGGCTTGCCTACATACCCTTTGATGCTGAGGTGGGGAGTTTCTTCCTCACAGGGAACGAGCTGATTTTGAATTCCTTTTCCAAAGAGCCCTACGATGCGTTGGCTAAGTTTGCCGGGCAGCAAGTTGTAGGTTTCCAAATCTTGCTGGTACAAGGAAAAAGCTATTTCTGGGTAGGAAAGGGCTACGCGTTGAAATTCATCCACGATATGCCGCATTTCCACAGGGTTGGACTTCAGGAAGTTCCTTCGAGCAGGCACATTGAAAAACAAGTTTTTCATGGCCACCGAAGTGCCGACAGGTCCTGCTACTGGCTCCTGTTTTTTAACTTCTGAACCTTCAATATGAATTAAGGAACCGACTTCAGCATCCTGGGTTCGGGTTTTGAGTTCGACCTGCGCCACTGCGGCGATAGATGCCATGGCTTCTCCTCGAAAGCCGAATGTGCGAATGGCAAATAGGTCTTGAGCAGTGCGGATTTTGGAAGTGGCATGCCGCTCAAAACTCATCCTCGCATCGGTGGGGGACATTCCTTTTCCGTTATCGATCACCTGAATCAGCTGCTTCCCTGCATCTTTGACGACTACCTGAACTTGCGTGGCACCAGCATCAACGGCATTTTCGAGCAACTCTTTGAGCGCTGAAGCTGGCCGTTGAACTACCTCACCAGCTGCAATTTGGTTGGCAATCGCATCGGGAAGAAGCTGAATGTAATCAGGCATTTTTCCTTTTATTGAGGAATTTCACCGTAAAATACCCACAAACACCTCCGATACCAATATATGCCAAGTACCTAAAAATGGAGGGGCCTATGTAAATGTATCCAAATGCCGCTGCGACCATGCCCAAAAAAAGCAAGGTGCGGATTATTCCAGTGGAATTGAAAACAGAAGTATCTCGAGTCTTCATTCCTCGATAGGTAGAAAATGAGCCTTTCATTGCTGACCGCCTTGGAAGCTCGGAACCTCCAGCCTCATCCGGCTCAATCAATCCCTCTTGCTCAAGCTCCTTTTTTATCCTTGAAGTACGCTCTTCGATCTCTTCCTTAATTGGATCGTAATACCTAGGCTTGATTGAAAAACGCTGGTGGGAGGCAGTCTTAAATATGGAAGGGAGTTTCATGCTTTTTTTCAGTTTTTCGAAAACGGTACTTGGAATTCTTATTCTTGAGGTGGGCTACTTTTTTGGGTTTTGGTTTTAAGTCCCTAGAAAATCCCAAAGTCGAGTTGAAGTTTTACAAACTTTTGTAACTTGAATCCTCGGGTCTTTTTTTTGGAGACTTGGTCGAGATGAAAGCCTTTAGTTAACCTAAAAAGCCCTAAATCACTGGGTAAATTTAGGTAAAAATACAGAATTAAATGTATTCTATTCCATGAGAACACTGCATTTGCTCAACCTACTCTGGATCCTGTTGTTGGGAGTTTTTTTTCCAACTAAGCGGGTTTCTGCTGAGGTGCATAAGGACTCATTGGAAACAAAAAAATCCGATCTCCAACAGCTTTGGGTAGACAGTGTGTTTCATGCACTCACCTTTGAAGAACGCCTAGGGCAGCTATTTATGGTTGCGGCTTATTCCAACAAGGATCAACGGCATGTGGATGAGATCAGTGCGTTGATCCAAAAAGAAAATTTAGGGGGTTTGATTTTTTTTCAAGGAGGGCCTAACCGGCAAGCTCGACTGACCAACTACTACCAGGCACAAGCCAAAACCCCCTTGATGATTGCGATGGATGCCGAATGGGGAATCGGGATGCGACTAGATTCTACCCTCAATTTTCCAAAAGCCATGACCCTTGGGGCCATCTCAGATCCCAACCTGGTTCAGGAAATGGGTGCAGAAATCGCTCGGCAGTTTAAGGTGCTGGGCATGCATGTCAATTTTGCCCCCGTAGTAGATGTCAACTCCAATCCCGAAAACCCGGTGATCGGCTTTCGAGCCTTTGGTGAAGATAAAAATCGAGTTACCCAACGAGCGGTGGCCTACATGAAAGGGCTGCAGGAAAATGGAGTCCTTGCCAATGCAAAGCATTTTCCCGGGCATGGAGATACCGAAACTGACAGTCACTATACACTCCCCTTGATCGCCCATGAGGAAAAAAGAATCTGGGAAGTAGACCTGTATCCCTACCAAGAGCTATTCAAAGAAAACTTGATGTCCGTAATGGTGGCCCACTTGAATGTCCCTAGCCTCAATCAGGGATCTGCTATATCCACCAGCCTATCCAAACCCATTGTCACCGATTTACTGCAGCAGCAGATGAATTTCCAAGGCTTGATTTTTACCGATGCCTTAAACATGGATGGGGTAGCCATCCGAAATAAACCGGGAGAAGTAGAGTTGCAGGCACTACTTGCTGGCAACGACATCCTTTTGCATTCTGATGATGTGGCCGAGGCCAAGGCACTTATTTTAGATGCTGTGGCTCAGGGGCTAATCAGCGAAGAAGAAATCAACCGAAGGGTAAAAAAGATCCTGAAAGCCAAGTACTGGGCGGGCCTCCATTCATTTACTCCACTCGATACTTACAAAATTGCGGATCGCCTAACTACTTCAGCTACCTCGGAAGTCATCGAAAAACTCTACAGCGAGGCCATTACGGTAGCGGCAAATAAGGGAGATTTACTTCCCCTAGGCCAGTTAGACCAGAAAAAAATCGCCAGCCTAAGTATTGGCGGTTCGGGTACGGTTTTCAGCGACTACCTCAACCGCTACACCCAGGTAGACCACTTTCAGATTGCGAAGGCCTCCGGTGAGTCCGCGCACTACAACCTCATGAAGCAGTTGGAAGACTACGAAGTCATCGTGGTGGGTTTGATGGGTGTCAGCAATAGTCCCCAACGGGGATTTGGCATCGCGCCAGGGGATTTGGAGCTGATCCGAGCTTTGGAAAAAAGACAAAAGGTGGTGACAGTACTTTTTGGAAATGTATACGCAGCCAAGTACCTGGAAGGGTTGGAACATGTGGTCTTTGCCTATGAGAATTCTCCCTTCACCCAAAAGCTAGTACCCCAGATTTTATTTGGTGCCCGACCTGCAAAAGGCATCTTGCCTGTGACAGTAAGTGAACAGTTTACGCAAGGGGTAGGCGGGCTCCTGACCCCATCCAACCGCTTGGCTTATGGCAGTCCAGAAAGCGTAGGAGTGAATGGGGAAAAGCTAGATAAAATTGATGGAGTAGTGGCAGAAATGATTGCCTCCAAAGCAGCTCCTGGAGCCAGAGTGCTTGTTGCGAAGGCCGGAACGGTCATTTTTGATCGATCCTATGGACATTTGGATTACGAAAAATCTGCTCCCGTGACCTCAGAAACGGTCTATGACCTGGCTTCTGTCACCAAAGTTGCCGCCACCACGCTTGCCGCGATGTTTTTACATAGTCGTGGCGAACTTGACCTCAGTAAAACCCTAGGAGATTACCTGCCTGAATTAAAAGCAACGAATAAAGGAGGTATACTTCTCTCAAACCTGCTTGCACATGAAGCCGGGTTGAAGGCCTTTATTCCACACTACACCAAAACCCTGAATTCGGGAAAATGGAATCCCTCCTACTACAAAGATTCGATCAGCGAAGAATATACTCTCCCAGTCTCCAATGATATGTTTGCCCAAACGACTTTGCGGGATAGCTTGTGGAAATGGACCGTGGAATCCGAGCTGTTGCCTAAGCCCTATGGCTATGTCTATTCCGACCTGACCATGTACTTCATGCAAGCCGTGATCGAGCGCATCGTGAACCAGCCTTTGGACGAATTTGTAGCGCAAAATTTTTACGCCCCCCTCGGCTTGCAAACGCTTACTTTCAAACCATTTGAAAAAATACCGCTGGATCAAATCGCCCCTACGGAGAATGATCAGACCTTTAGAGGAAGGCAAATTCAAGGTTATGTCCACGATCCAGGTGCTGCGATGTATGGAGGGGTAGCGGGTCATGCAGGCTTGTTTGGTACCGCACAGGACCTGGCGGTAGTGCTCCAGCTTCTTTTGAATAAGGGAAGCTACGGGGATGTGAGCTTACTCAGACCCGAAACCATTGCAGCATTTACCCAGAGACAATCCAAACTAAGTAGACGAGGATGGGGTTGGGATAAGCCCGAACCTGAAAAGGGAAAAGGAGGATCAGCTGGGAAGTTGGCGCCAAAAAGTACTTTCGGCCATACCGGATTTACGGGAACCTGTGTTTGGGCGGACCCTGACAATCAGCTTACCTACATCTTTCTCTCCAACCGCGTCTATCCCTCTGCTACAAACAACACCCTACTTGATTTAGGAATTCGTACCAAAATTCATGACCTCATTTATGAGGCAATGAAATACTAGGTAGTAGCTGGATTAGTTCCCTTTAATCTCAATCACCTTGAATTCCGTTCGTCGGTTGCCTTGATGCTCTTCCTCAGTTTGTGCATTTTGGATTCGAAGCTGCGTTTCACCATAGCCTTTGGCTACCAGACGATCTGCTGCAATGCCCTGCGAAACAAGATAATCCACAGCTGATTGAGCCCTTACCTGAGAAAGCGCTAAGTTGAAGTCATCTCCAGATCTTGAGTCTGTGTGCGAGCTTAACTCAATACGAATGGCTGGATTATCCTTAAGAATTTTCACCAATTTATCCAATTCTAGCGCGGCATCAGCACGAATATCCGACTTAGCCAAATCGTAATAAATATTTTCCAAGACAATCGCTTTTTCAAGGATCAGTTGATCCAACATGATGGTCGTATCTAAAGTGATGTTGGTAACCTCCTGAATGAGGGTAGCAGGATCAGGAGTCTTCCCCTTGGTGGTGTAGGAGAAGGATTTGGAAAAATAGCCGTTTTTTGAGGCGATAATGCTGTATTCACTTTCAGGAGAAAGTGTAAATCGGACTCTACCTTGTGCATTGGCTACATCACCGCCCAAGGATTTCTTATCCTCCCCATACAATAGCACTCTGGCTTGAGGTAAAATCGACTCCTTACCATCCGCTTTAACTTCCTTGGTGTAGACATTGAGCAGCACATTGACCACTTTTGGCTTAGGTGTTTTGTCCTCAAAAAAGTAGATGTCATCATCTCCTTTACCCCCTTCACGATTGGAGGAGATAAAACCGGCCTTTGGATATTCTGCAAAGAAAATTCCAAAATCATCTCGATTACTATTGAAATTTTTTCCCAAGTTGGTGACTACCTGCTTTCCATCACTATTTTTCTCTGCCACAAAAAGGTCTAATTTTCCAAGCCCTGGGTGTCCATCTGAGGCAAAGAAAAATTTACCATCCTTTGCAGGATGTGGAAATAATTCGTTCCCAGCGGTATTTACGGTAGAACCTAAATTCACAGCATTACCAAAGTCTCCGTTGGCCAACTTGGTTGCTTTGTACAAGTCTACTCCTCCATAACCTCCTGGTCGGGTTGAAGCAAAGTAAAGTTCAGTTCCATCCGCATTAAAAGCAGGGGTAGAATTCCACCAGGTATCCTCTTCATTCAAAGGCATCCAAATGGGTTGGGTAAATCCAGCCCCTCTGAAGTAGGAGGCAAAAAGGGTGGTTTCGGGATAATCTTTGGAAGAGGTGGAATTTCCTCTGGCATAAATCAAGGTATTTCCATCTGGACTTATTGCTAGAGCGGCCTGGTTCAGCCCCTCTTCATTTCGAAATTCGGGTAAGAGTTGCACAGCCCCCGCATCTACTTTTAGCCCTTCCGCACGGGTTCGGAAAAGCTGGTGGTAAGGTGTTCCTGTGGCAGCATAGAAACTAGAAGAGGCTCTACCCGACGTAAAATATAAATTATCCTCACTCAGTAGTGGCGCATAATCTGCACCGGCAGAGTTCAACTCTCGGTAATTGACCAATAGGTAATTTGGAAAATACTCTCCAATCGAAGCAGCTAACTCCAAAGAACTGAGCTCTTGCTTCACGCGGGCGAGCAGGCGGTCGTCTGAAGTAAGCGAGGATGCTTGCTCAAAGGCCTTTTTGGCCGCCTCAACTTGCTGATTTGCTTTGTGACTTTGGCCGAGGTGAAAGTAGGATTCAAAGGTTGGTTCCACCGCTACCAGCGCCTCGTAATGTGGTACAGAGGATTCAATGCGATTGGAAAGTCGGTAACTCTCAGCCAAGACCTGTCTCGCACGCAAGTTGCTGCTGTCCTTGGCCAAGATCTGATTGAAGGTGCCAATAGCAAGCTGGTATTGACCGGAAAGAAACTGTTCGTTTCCCTTTTCCAAAAGGCTTTTACAGCCTCCTAGAAGCAGGAGAAAGCAAAGTGCTAGGTGAAAAAAAATCGGTTTCATTGGACAGCGTCTGTAGTCTGAGGTTGAATATGGGGAATTAATTTGAAAAATAGGAAGACAACCAGCTTTTTCGAACAGGCATCCACAGGCTCTTAAGATCGGCTTTGGTCTGCAAAGCGGGTTGCACCACCTCAAGGTCGGGAGTGATTTGTCCCATTGCAATTTTGGACTTTAGCCCCAATGCTGGCAACACACGAAGCGCTCCATCCCCATCCTTTAGCGTAATTTTTCCCTGATTTACCAAATCCAAATCAAGGGCTTGCTCCAACTCGTGCAGCGCCCGCACCGATGAGTCAATGGAGCAGCCCGAGGCTCCCAACTGACTTTCATCAACCGCCAAAACAAGGAGTTGCTCGTGTAAAATTTCGAATGAGCTCGGCATCTCCTTGCCATGGGTAGCCCAAACGGCACAAAAATCTTGCAAGGTCTTTCGGATTACCTCTTGCTCGGCAACTGAAAATTTACGCGAGGAGGCATAAATCCAAATGCGGGAAGAGTCTGGTAATTGGTCAAAAGGTTGGTACATAAGTCAATTCGTGTCTTCAAAGAAAAACCCTTTCTGCATAACGACAAAAAGGGTCTTTTAGATTCAAATCTAAAAATTAAATTCCCATATCCTTCGCAATCATCTCGGCAAGGTCATAGACTTTTACTTCCGCTTCCTTGTTTTTGTTTTTGATCCCATCAGTCATCATGGTCAAGCAGAAGGGACAGCCCACCGCAATGGCCTGTGCTCCTGTCGCTAAAGCCTCCTCGGTGCGTTCGATGTTGATGTCCTTTTTGCCAGCTTCTGGCTCCTTAAACATCTGTGCACCACCCGCCCCGCAGCAAAGTCCTTTGGTTCGGCAACGCTTCATTTCCACAAGCTCCACATCTAATGCTTTGATCACCTCGCGAGGAGCCTCATAGACCTCGTTGGCACGGCCGAGGTAGCAAGAGTCGTGGAAGGTGATTTTTTTACCTTTAAACTCCCCTCCACCTTGCAGAGTCACTTTGCCTTCGTTGATCAGCTGTTGGAGAAACTCAGAGTGGTGAATCACTTCGTAGTTTCCACCTAGGGCTGGGTATTCATTTTTGATGGTATTGAAGCAGTGCGGACAGGCGGTGACCACCTTTTTCACTTCATATCCATTCATCACTTGGATGTTAGCTACCGCTTGCATTTGAAACAGAAATTCATTGCCCGCGCGTCGAGCGGGATCTCCCGTACAGGCTTCTTCAGGGCCAAGTACTGCAAAACTTACCCCAACTTTATTCAAGATTTTTACAAAAGCCTGGGTGACGGTCTTGTAGCGGTCATCGAAGGAACCGGCACAGCCCACCCAGAAAAGTACTTCCGGTGTCTGTGCATTGGCGGCCATTTCGGCCATGGTGGGAACAGTATAGGTAGACATGTTTTTAGCTACTAGGGGTTAAATACAAGATGCAAGACCAAATGGACTTTCAGGCATCCCTTATTTCATTTCTTCTTCTTTTACTTTTTCGGACCAGTTGAATCGGTCAGATGGACTAAATTTCCAAGGAGAAAAGCTTGTTTCTATATTTTGGAACATCGCATTCCATTGGGCAGGAGTGCCCGATTCCTCCATGGCCACATAGCGGCGCATCTGCAAAATAATCGACAGGGGATCAATATTGATTGGGCAGGCTTCCACACAGGCATTGCAGCTGGTGCATGCGTTGATCTCTTCCTTACTGATATAGTCTCCCAAGAGTGACTTACCATCCGCTAGGCCTGGACCTCCAGCATCGAGGCTTTTGCCCACCTCCTCGGCACGATCTCGAACATCCATCATGATCTTGCGCGGAGAAAGTTTTTTGCCAGTGAGATTTGCAGGGCATTCGGAACTGCAGCGACCACACTCCGTACAGGAATAGGCATTGAGTACATTTACCCAGCTGAGGTCATTGATATCTTTGGCACCAAAGCGGCCAATCTCAGCAGGAGGGGTGGAGGGATTTTCAACAGGGATTCCCAACATCATGTTCACTTCCTGAGTCACCTCGGGCATGTTGGTCATCTCACCTTTTGGTTTCAGATTTGCATACCAGGTATTGGGGAAGGCTAAGAAAATATGCAGGTGCTTGGAGTAAGTCACATACACGGCAAAAGCTAAAATCCCAGCAATGTGAAACCACCAGGCAAATCGCTCCACAGCCACCAAAGTACCCGTGGATAGGCCCTCAAAAAGAGGTTGAAGGAAGCTACTGAAGAAGAGAGGTCCTAAAACTAGGTAATGCGCATCTCCTCGGCCAGCCAAAATCTGATCCGTAGCATTCATGGTCAGGATGGCAAACATCAAGATGATTTCGATCACTAAAATCAAATTGGCATCCAGCGCCGCCCAACCTTTCAATTCGGGTTTGGTGAAACGCTCCACCTTCATCACGTTTCTGCGAACCAAAAAAGCAACGCAAGACACCAATACTGCTACGGCTAAAAATTCAAATACGTTAATCGCTACGGTATACAGACCTCCTAAGAATGGAGCAAAGAGACGGTGTGTACCCAATAGTCCATCGAGCACAAACTCCAATACTTCCAAGTTGATGACCAGAAATCCCACATAAATCAAGAGGTGTAAAAATGCGGGGACCAAGCGTTTGAACATTTTTTGCTGACCCAAGGCCACAAGTAGCATGGCTTTCCACCGGTTTTCAGGTTGGTCATTTCGAGTCTCCGCCTTGCCCAACAGGATGTTTCGGCGAAGAAATTGGATCCTTTTACTCAAGATAAAGCCCGCAACACCCAAAATAAGGACAAATGCAAGTTGTGGTAAAATGCTCATATTGATCGGATTAACTAGTTTTTATAAAATTTGGGTCTATTTTTTCTGAAAAGGATTTGTAGAGAATACTCATTTATCTACATTTGCAACACTTTAAAGGATGGTGATATAGCTCAGTTGGTAGAGCATCGGACTGAAAATCCGTGAGTCGGTGGTTCGAGTCCACTTATCACCACAATCCCGGTCTTCACAGATCGGGATTTTTTTTGCCCTAAATTTCCTGCCTTGCTGCGCATCTTGCCGCTTTTTTTAATTCGAAGACCAAAATATAAAATAGTCTGCATGCATACTATTTTAAGGATGAATTTAAAATTATTTCGGATAATTCCTGCCCAAATCTCCTTCCTTTTTTGAAGCTACTCACTTATTCAAAGCACTAAGAACTCAAAAACTTCTTCAACCCGCACCAGCCATCTTAATTTTAAAACTTAAATCAGTGCCGATTTTATGCACTTCATAAGCAAGTTCCAATGCCCTTTGTTTGTAGATCTCCAAAAAAATCGAGCATTTAGGTCCTCATTAGTAAAAAATAAAAAAATAATTTGCCCCCCTTATTCTTCCATACAATCGATTCCGAATAGCCCAAATTCAATTCAATAATTTATGATTTATTCTGTAAAATGTTTCCTTACAAAATTTAATTTGCTGTCTTTCGAGTTTTACAAGACCCTATACTCTCCGCAATCGTTCGCGAATCAATTTTATGTTTTTATCAATATTTAATCTATTTTATTACAGTATTTATATTTTTATTCGATTTTTTTTGAAACTTTTTCATTTTTAATGCCGTTTAGTATATTTGTAAAGCAATTCGACTTCACCGAATTGAAGGCAGCCCAAAATACCTCTTGGCAAAAATGAGTTGCCAGGCTCCTATCCAAGCATCTCAAAACCTACTAAACCAATTAAAAAATGAAAAAATTATTTCTCATGCTTTTCGTTGCCGGGATGGCAACAGCAGCAATCGCAAACACAGAAAATCCTTCGGTAGAAATCAGACAAACTGAAACCGCCAAGGTATTGGTAACTGTTCCAGCTTCCCCTCAAGGTGGAGTGACTGTTCGTATCCTAGATGGAGACAAGCGTTTGGTCCTTCGTGACCGTATCAATGGCACCGAAGCTTTCGCCAAAAGATATGACTTGGCGGCACTTCCTAAAGGAGATTATTCCATTGAAGTATCCGATGCGCAAGGCACCTTACGTACTGCAACTTTCTCTACACTAGAGAAAGAGTCAAAGACGGTATTTTCCAGAGTAACTCCACTTGGACAAAATCAATTCAGACTTTTGGTAGCCAACTTGGATGCTAAAGCAGTAACTGTTCAAATCTTCGATGGCAATCAATTGATCCACACCGAACAAGTAGATCATCCCCAAGGACTTCACAAGATCTATACCATCAGCAAGCCTGGCTTCCCAGATGCCATCAGCTTTAGGGTATCTACCTCAAACGGATTTTCGTCTTTCGTAGCATCCAACTAAACTAAACCAACGCTTACCATTACCCCGCTAAGGTCACTTGGCGGGGTTTTATTTTTTGGAATGACTCAGGATTAGCACCTTTTCTGCAACTCTTTTTCCCAAGCCAACTCCCTTGGCCAAAAAAATCGGGTCTATTTTTCCAGCTTTAAATGGCCCTTCCCCAGTGATAGCGGAAGCACCAAAAGCAGCCTCTACCTCTTCCCCGCCCATCACCATCATCCCCTGAACCAGCATGGTCCTCAAAATATCCAACATCACGCCCTCTTCACCGATGGAAATTCCTCCACCCGTCACAAAGGCCGCTCCCAACTTATCCTTCATGGGCCTTCCTTCAAAGGGCCAGGAATTGATAAACTCCTGCACAGCAGGAGCTATATTCCCATTGTAAACTGGGGAACCAACAAGTATGGCCTGGGCATCTATCAGCTGTTGCTGTGTTACCTCAGCGATCGGCAACAACACTACCTCCACTCCCTCCACTGACCTAGCTCCCTCTCCAATAGCTTCCGCCAATTGTTTGGTGCTCCCGGATGGGGAATAATAGGCTATCAAAACCATAGGTTTATGCTGCCCATACACTGAACTAGATAGTAAAAAGAGCCCCACAAGCAAAGAAAGAATCAGTCGCATACGATTTAGTTTACACCCACCAATTTGAGAAAAAAAATCCCCATCTCATTGCCGAGATGGGGATCAAACCATTTATTGGATTGATTTATTTTTTCCAGCTGGCCTTCCCACCCTTGGCAGAATCGACCGTAACGCTGTACGAAGATCCTGAGCTAACAATCCAGCGCACTTGTACCGCACCCATTCCTGGGATATTGGCAACGGCCATTTTTTCTGGTGAATTGACCTGCTCCTTGTACTTCTTCATGTCGGCATCTTCCACCACAAAGCCTGCAACTACCTTCGCCCCGGTAAGCGTTACATAATCTGGACGCTCAATGCGGTACTTCAAATCTTGGCTGGCGTGAGTTGGCATCATGCGCTCGTTAAAGATCGTGGCGGTGATGGCTTTTAACCCTCCTCCCAACTCTTCTTCCTTCACCTCGATGATGGAAAGCTTGGGCGTATGGTAGGCATGGTAAATGGTGAAGGCGGCATTGCGATGGGCATCCTGCTCCAAGAGGAATCCTGGATGTGCACGTCCAAAGGTCTTTTTGAAGCCCCCAATCTCAACTGTCCCAAATTGCGGATGCTTGTATTCTTTGTAGTTGACAAAGGCATCACCAAAGGTCAACAGCTCGTCCACCTTAAGTTGCTCCTCCTGGTTGCCACGCCCTGCTTCCTTGTTGAAATAGAGGTAAGAAACCATCAGCTCATTGGTGTAGGTGAAGATTCCTCGATTGCCATAAAACCAATCCAACTCTCCACCAAACACAGAGTACAAATCCTTGTACACGGTCAGGTAACGGTAGCCTGGGATCATTTCTTCCCCTTTCTTACCGATGGCATCGTAGATCCGAATGTCCTCACGGTTGTACGTATTGAGATCTTCCTCAGCTCCTGGACCTCGAAGAATCATCCCCCCAGAATTGTGGAAACTCTGCGCTCCTGCAATGTTGGAGTGCTTCCAAACAAACTCCATCACCGCACGATTTTCAGGCAAGGTAAACGGATAGCGCATGGCACCGCGTTGGATGTAATCGGGCTGCCAATTCCAACCCCAATCGCGGTTAGGATCGTAGTAACCGATTCCATCTTCGTTGACTTCACCATCACCATCGTTGTCGACACCCTCTTGACCGAGCATTTCGTACTCGCCTACCTGGTCAGGACCCACTTGCATCAATCGTCTAGGGTCTAGCGGATCTTTGATAAATCTACCTGTTGGAGACTTGCGGATCATCATGGTGATGTGACCATCGCCGTCCAAGTCATCCATGCGGTCCTCTCCATTTTTGCCATCGCCGTCGTTGTCCAGCACCAGCATTCCTGAGCGGGGTGAACTAGCGGTATTGGGCTCCTTGAAGAAGTTATTCCGAGCATCAGGGTTGATAGTCGGGGTGATGTAAAAGGTCTTGTCCTTGAGCAGCTGCTTCACAAATTCATTGTCCCCATGCATCTCGGTCAAGTACCAAGCCACATAGAGCGAAAATTCTCCTCCTTGCACCTCGTTGGAGTGGATGTTTCCATCAATCCACATGGCTGGTTTGTCGGTATCCTTGCCAGTAGAATAATCGGTGATCGTAAGGGTCAAAATATCTCTTCCCTCCACTGACTTTCCAATGGATTCGATTTTGGCAATCCTGGGATGCGCTACTGCGATTTTCTTCATCAAATCCCAAAGCCCTTCGGCGCTGTAATAGCGGTTCCAAGCGATTTCAACTTTTGGGGTATGCGGCGTGCCAATGGCCCGAAAGTAGTTTTCCTGTTGCGCACTTACTTCAAAGGAACTTAGCGATAAAGCTCCCAAAGCCAATGCAGTTACGGTATGTTTGATATTCATGATCTTCATGGCTTAGAATTTTACAGTTTGGGTAACAAAACCTGCATGTGGAGCACCTGCTTTCAGTTGCACCGGACCCTTGCTACGCACGATCCAGCTAAAGGTAGTTTTCTCAAATGCGCCTAGCGAATCCACTAGCTTCACCTTATCCCCAGAGATCAGTTGATCTGCAGGCACATCAATGTCTATCCGTAGCTTTCTGAGCCAACGTGAGCGAGAGCCCATTTCTGAATGCGTAGGTAAGGGGGAGTTATTGAATAAGTCTACCGTGATGCGGGTAAGGCCATTGCCTAGCGCTTCTGTTTTGAGGCTGTGCAGCTCCAACTTAGGTTGCATGGCAGCGATCTTGAGGATAAAATCCGTATGCTGCTTGGCGATTTCACCCACTTTCTCAAAAGGAGGATTGACCATCTTGAACGGCTTGATGCCTCCTACTTCCACTTGTTGGTTGGGGAAATCTGGGTGCTTAACTGCAGTCCAAGGCACAAAAGTATCCTGCTTCAAGGAATCCGACCAGGCTAAGAAAGTCGCTTCGGCGTTGGTTTTGCCCTTGTACTCAGGAGTCCAATACCCTGGTGTGGAAAAGCTGTAGCGCGCAAAGTGGAAATAGGCCCACTGGAAAAAATCGCCGTCCGTACCCTGGTTGGTCTGCTGAAAAGCTTTGGCAGGTACCGTTTTGGTGTAGAGTTCAGATACCATTGCATTTGTGGCCTGGTCTTTTTCCAAAATGGAAGTAACTACTCGCTTTTTTGCATCACCTGCTGAGTACTTCAGTGGGGTGCTCAGGTTGTTGGCTGGTGAAAAGGTTACAAAAGCAAAGATGTTCCACTGCTCAAACAAGTAATCTAAAAGTGCTCGGCTTTCAAGCTGAGAAACCGCAATATCGCCTGCAAGGGGCTCAAACACGGGGAATTTGTAGGTGAGGGACTTGTTGAACGCAATGCCCTCGGTCAAGTCTTCTGCAAATTTACCATCCTTGTCGCTGTCCACACTTTCTTTCACTACTCGGTATTTGCCTGCTTCTCCTTTTGCTCTATCTGCTTTCACTAGCACACGAGGATCTTCCTTGGAAGTAGTCCAGTCGCCCATGGGATCTGTGATACGCATCCAAGTGATGAGTCCATCGCCATTTAGGTCGCGGTATCCGTTGTCTCCGGCTACCCCATCACGGTCGTGGTCGATGGCGACCGCATTTCCTCGGCGCTCGTACTTCAAGGCATCGTGGTACTGTGCATAGGCATCGGGGGATAGGTTGGGGAAAATATAGAAGGTTGTGGATTCCAAGGTAGCCGCATGTTCAGTGACTAGCTTTTCGGCAAACTGCAGCGCCAGCTCCACGCTCAGCACATGAAATCCCTCCACACCGCCGACTACTGCGATTGCGGGCTTCTGGTCTTTGTTTCCAGTACCGATTTTCAAGGCATAAATTTCCTTGCCTCCAGCTGTTTTGGTGAGTGTCTTCAGCTCTACAGCAGGGTTGGAACTGAGTTTTTGTAACCGCGCTGCGGTCTGACTGAGGGTAGGATAGTCGCTTTGGGCAAGTGCATTGCCGCAAATCGCTGTTGCCAACCCCAGTACAAGTAGCATGTATTTTCTCATAAGGGTAGTGTTTTCAAGTACCTAAAAAGGATATTTAATTGAAAAATGAATCGGCAGTTTAGCAAAAAAATGCGAATTGTGGCGGACAGTTTTTCGGAATTTAAATTAGGAAGGCAGGCGGAAATGGGCTGGGATAAACGGCTCTTTGCCTGTTCAACTTGCTTAATTCCTGAAAAAATCCGTATTTCAAGAACAAATACTTTTGCCATGTATAAAAAACTTGCCCTCGCCATTGCTTTTTCTCCTCGAATGGAGGCCTTGATTGCTGAAGCCAGAAAATTGATCCAAATTTTTGAAGGGGAGTTGGTTTTAATTCATGTGGGTACCAAGACCCCCGAATTGGAGACACAACTTGACGAAATTCTATCTCGGCATTGCGGAGATTTACAGCGCATCAAAACGATTTGGAAGGAGGGCAAGCCTGCAAAAACCATCTTAAAAACCTGCGAGGAAGAAAAAGTTGATTTGCTGGTTTTGGGAGCCTTGAAAAAAGAAGGATTACTTACCTATTACGTAGGTTCGGTTGCCCGTAAAGTAATTCGAAAAGCGACCTGCTCCGTGTTGACCATGATTGAGCCCAAAATAGAAACTACACATTTTTCCAAGGTGGTCATCAACGGAACCGAACTAGATATTACCCCTCGTGTCATCGCCCGAGGTTTAAAATTTTGCCAAGCTGAAAGATCTACCCAAGTCCATATTCTGAATGAAATCAAGATGTATGGTTTTAAAATGGCTACTGCTGCAGAAGGCACTGAAGCTGAGGTGACAAATACCCGACGGAAATTGGTCCAGGAAGAGATCAACTATGTGCAAGGAATCTTGGATAGCTTGGAACCCACTGATCTCAAAATAAACATCAAGGTGACCGCTGGAAAATGGGCTATAGAATTGGTCCGTTTTTGTGAATCCATTGAATCTGACCTCTTGATTATGGGTGTCGACCAAGGATTTTCGTTTATCGATCGGATATTCCCTCATGACATCGAAGACGTGTTAATTGAGTTACCGTGTAATTTATTAATCGTCAAATAAGCAGGCGATGGAAAAACTTACCCATAATGAGGTAGTCACTCTATTACTTCAGCTTGCTACCATGCTCGTTTTGGCACGAGTTCTTGCCGAAATCGCACGCAAATTCAAGCAGCCTGCTGTCGTAGGAGAAATTCTTGCTGGAATTATACTTGGCCCAACGATTTTGGGGACTTTTTTTCCAGAAGGCTTTGACTTTCTATTTCGATCCCACCCCATGAGTAATATTGCTTTGGCAGGATACTCCCAAGTGGCAGTGGTCTTGCTTCTTTTCATTGCAGGCCTTGAAGTAGACTTGAATCTGGTGTTTTCTCAAGGCAAAAGAGCACTTAACATTAGTTTTTATGGACTCGTGATTCCCTTTGCTTTTGGATTTACAGCTCCGTTTTTCTTCGCTGAATTTTTTGGGTTTTCCGAAGGTGACAAGCTCCTCTTTTCCCTATTTATGGGTACAGC
>Ga0114975_10000607_pt1 | contig 27046 bp, 19 predicted proteins | sample S_130626_EF_Meta_FD_87031 | JGI IMG/M metagenome (GOLD analysis project Ga0114975, IMG submission 87031) | Freshwater microbial communities from Lake Simoncouche, Canada to study carbon cycling - S_130626_EF_MetaG | ecosystem: Environmental > Aquatic > Freshwater > Lake | place: Lake...
TATACAAATGGAAAATAATACTTCACTTCAACAGCAACTTTTGGAAGCTGGCGTACACTTTGGTCACCTTAAAAAGAAGTGGAATCCAAAAATGTTACCTTATATCTTCGCTGAGAAGAAAGGTATCCACATCATTGATTTAAACAAAACTGTAGATCATTTACAAGAAACAGCTGCTGCTTTAAAGCAAATTGCTAAGAGTGGTAAGAAAATTATGTTTGTTGCTACTAAGAAACAAGCTAAAGAAATTGTAAGTGAGTGTGCAAAGAAAGTAAACATGCCTTATGCAACTGAGCGTTGGTTAGGTGGTATGTTGACTAACTTTAATACTGTTCGTAAGAGCGTTAAGAAAATGCAAAGCATTGAAAAAATGTTGAACGACGGTAGTGCAGACAGCTTAACTAAAAAAGAGCGTTTAACATTAGGACGCGATAAAGACAAAATGGAAAAAGTATTAGGTGGTATCGCTCAATTGGGCCGTTTACCAGCAGCTTTATTCTTAGTTGATATCGGTCACGAACATATTGCATTAGCAGAAGCTAAGCGTTTAGGTATCCAAACATTTGGTATGGTAGATACTAACTGTGATCCTAATAAAGTTGACTTCTCTATCCCAGCAAATGACGATGCTACAAAGTCAATTGCAATTATCACTAACTACATCACTGCAGCAATCGCTGAAGGTTTAGCTGAACGTCAAGCTTCTAAAGAAGATGAAAGTGAAGTAGAAGAAGGTGCAAACGAATTAGAAGCAAAAGCGAAGAGAATGGAAGCTGAAGCAAACGCTGAAGGCGGAAGAGCTAAGCGTGGTGCAGGTGCAGGTCCTTCTGCTCCAGGTGCTCCTAAGCGTCGTACAACTACTGGCTCTCGTGGTCCAGTTAGAAAATAATTAAATTCCCCAATTGGGTTGTTGGTTTCTGTGCAAATAGATACTAATGACCCAATTGTATTTTTTTAAACAAAACAATTAATTAACCATATTTCGATTAATTAATTTGAAATTTTAAAGAATTTTATCCTTAAAAAATAATTTTATGAGCGCTATAACAGCACAAGATATTAATAAGTTACGTCAAGCTACTGGTGCCGGTATGATGGATTGCCGTAAAGCATTGACTGAAACAAATGGTGATTTTGAAGGAGCTATCGATTGGTTACGTAAGCAAGGACAAAAAGTTGCTGCTAAGCGTAGTGATCGTGAAGCAAAAGAAGGTGTGATTATTGCAAAAACATCTGCTGACAATAAAACAGGATTTGTAGTATGTATTGCATGTGAAACTGATTTCGTTTCTAAGAATGCAGAGTTTGTTGCATTTGCTCAAAGCATTGCTGACGCTGCAGTTGCGAACAATGTAAAATCTGTTGATGAATTAAACGCAGTATCTATCAACGGTACTACTGTTGCAGATATGATCAATGATAAATTAGCTGCAATCGGAGAAAAAATCTCTGTTGCTAAATTTGAAAGAGTTGACGCAGCTTATGTAGCTTCTTATATTCACGGTGCAAACCGTATGGGTGTATTAGTTGCTTTAACTGCTGAAGCAGCTGAATTGGGTAAAGACTTAGCAATGCAAATTGCTGCGATGAACCCAGTTGCGGTTGATGCTGATTCAGTTCCAACTGAAACAGTTGACCGTGAAAGAGCAATCATCATTGATACCATGAAAGCTGATCCTAAAATGGCTGGTAAACCAGAAGAAATGATTGCAAAAATTGCAGAAGGCAAGATTGCAGCATTCTTCAAAGAGCAAACTTTATTAGCACAGTCTTTCGTTAAAGACGGTTCTAAGACAGTGGGCGAGCACGTTAAGAGCGTAGGTGACATTAAGGTTACTGAGTTCAAGCGTGTGGCTTTAGGTTAAACCGCAAGTTCACACTGTTTAGTGCAGAAAATACAGATGATTCAAATACCTAGGAACTAAGTTGTTAGGGTTTGATCCACAATATAAAAGAGAGGTCTAATGGCCTCTCTTTTTGTTTTAAAACCTTATTCAAAATTTGTATCTTGCAAGTATAAATTTAAGCGATTATGCAACCCAAGTACAAACGTGTATTATTAAAATTATCTGGTGAAGCCTTATTGGGAAATGAAAGAACTGGTGATCCATTTAATCCAAAAATCATTGAACAGTATGCTAATGAAATTAAAGAGGTGGTAGCATTGGGTGTGCAGGTGGCGATTGTTATTGGTGGAGGAAATATTTATAGAGGAATGAATGAGGCCGATAGTGGAATTGAAAGAGCACATGGTGATTATATGGGAATGCTTGCAACGGTAATTAATGCCATGGCAATTCAAGCAATGTTAGAAAAAATTGGCGTGTACACACGTTTACAGTCAGCGATTAATATGGAGCAAGTGGCTGAACCGTATATTCGTCGTAAAGCATTAAGACATTTAGAAAAAGGAAGAGTTGTCATATTTGGAGCTGGAACTGGTAACCCTTATTTCACAACGGATACTGCAGGTTCCTTGAGAGCAATTGAAATGAAAGCCGATGTTATATTAAAAGGCACTAGGGTTGATGGTGTGTATGATGCGGATCCGGAAAAAAATCCAAATGCTAAAAAGTATGAAACTATTAGTTTCCAAGAATGTATTTCAAATAATTTAAAGGTAATGGACATGACTGCTTTTACTTTATGTATGGAAAATAAACTTCCAATTATTGTTTTTGATATGAATCAACCTGGCAATTTAATGAAGTTGGTAAAAGGCGATGCTGTTGGAACTTTAGTTAAATAGCCATTTCAACAAATACGATTAACCGCTGATGTAATAAACGTAAAGAAATTATTGTTTTTAGAGAGGCTGGATTAAATTTATAATATGCGAAAACACAATTTTATATTCTTACTTCTTGCCCTGGTTTTTTCAAGCAAAAAATTAGCAGCACAAAGTAATTTAAGTTTAAAGGACGCGGTAACTATTGCGATTCAAAATAGCTATGATATTAAGCTCGTAGAAAATAGTGCTACAATAGCTAAAAATAATAATAACTATGGTGTAGCAGGAGGACTACCTACTGTAACTGCTACTGGTACTAATAACAATACACTTACTACTATCAACCAAACTTTTCCTGACCCAGCTAGAAATACCAAAAGAACGGATGTTGATGGTATGACATTAAATGGAGGATTGACTGCATCCATGATTCTATTTAATGGGTATAGAATTGTCGCAACAAAAGATCGCCTAGCAAGTATTGAAAAACAAACTGCCGCTGCTTTACAAACACAAATGTTGAATACAACTTCAACAGTAATGCAACAATATTATAATGTAATTAGACAAACAGCATTTTTAAAAACGCTTGAAAAATCAATTGAAGCATCAGAACAACGCGTAGCTATTGTAAAAACAAGAGAAGCGGTTGGTGTTGCAAATCAAACTGATTTATTACAATCTAATTTAGATTTAAATGCTTTATTACAAGCAAAGCAAAATCAATTAGTGGTACTTGATCAAGTGAAAGCTGATTTGTACAATAGTATGGTGGTACCATCGAATTCAAATTATACATTTACGGATAGTATTCAGGTGGATCAAAAAATAAGCTTGTCCGACGTGGAATCTAAAATGAAAGATCATCCATTATTACAATCGGCTCAGCAATTAATTAATGTGAATCAGTTTTTAGAAAAGGAAACAAAAGCATTGACTTACCCAACCTTAAGAGCGAATGCGGGTTATAACTATAATAGTAATAAGTCAGCTGCGGGCTTCATTTTATTAAATGAGAGTTATGGTCCATTTTTGGGTTTGAATTTAAGTATTCCAATTTACGCTGGCAGCACGAGTAAGCGTGCATATAAAAATGCACAAATCAATACGGTTAGTGCAAAACTACAATTTGATAATGCAGCGCAGGATTTAGCAACAGAGTTGTTTAAGACCTATCAAAACTATCAAAATAGTTTAAAGCAAACACCAATTGAAGTTCAGAACTATGAAATGTCTGAAGCATTATTGGCATTGGTCATGGAGAAATTTAAATTAGGACAAGCGACCATTGTTGATGTTAAACAAGCACAGCAAAGTTTTGAAACTGCAGGATTTAGATTAACAAGTTTAAAATTTACTGCAAAAATTGCAGAGGTTGAATTAAAGCGTTTATCCAATCAGCTGACATTTTAATTTATCATTATTGATTTTTATTCATGAAATCCATAACAGTTAAGGCTCCTGGTAGAATTAATTTAATTGGAGAACATGTTGATTATAATAATGGTTTTGTATTACCAGCAGCAATTAATAAGTTCGCTATTGTTTCCATTTCAAAAAGGAGTGATCAACAAATTCATTTAACCGCTATTGATATTCCTGATGAATTAATTATTGAATCATTTTCTGATTTAGTGATTTATGAAAAAAAATGGGCAAACTATATTATTGGAGTCATTGCTCAGTTCCAAAAAAAATATTTGTTTGAAGTTGGATTTAATTTAGCAATTACAAGTGATGTTCCAATAGGAGCTGGCTTGTCGAGTTCTGCTGCTATCGAGTGTGCGGTGGCTTATGGACTAAATGAATTATTTGAATTCGGTATTGATAAAATGGAATTAGCATTCATGGCACAAAAAGCAGAGCATGAATTTGCGGGTGTACAATGTGGAATTATGGATCAATTTGCAAGTTGCTTTGGAAAACAAAACCAAGTGATGTTATTAGATTGTGCTTCCATGGAATTTCAATATTATCCATTAGCATTAAATGAATATGAAATAGTATTATTTGATACCGGCGTAAAACATGCATTAGCAAACAGCGAATACAATACAAGACGATTGTCTTGTGAAGCGGGTTTAAAATTGATTCAAGAGAAATTTCCCAAGGTTCAATCATTAAGAGACGCTACCATGTTGATGTTACATGAAGCAATAAGTGAAATAAAACAAAGTAAGGAATATAATTGCTGTAAATATGTTATTGAGGAAATTGAAAGAACTCAATTGGCTACGCAGAATTTATTAAACAATGATTTGCATGCATTTGGTGCTAAAATGTACGCAACACATGAGGGATTATCAATACTATATGAGGTAAGTTGCCCTGAGCTTGATTTGTTAGTCAATTCAGTTAAAAATAATCCACATGTTATAGGCGCTAGAATGATGGGTGGAGGTTTTGGTGGCTGTACGATAAATATTATTAAATCAGAATTTGTTCAACAAATAATATCTGATACAACTATTAATTACAAAGAAAAGACAGGTAAAAATCTTCAGCACTATTTAGTAAGTATAGAAGATGGAGTACATGTTATATAATACATTCAAATTATAAAAAAAGCCCTTCGAATTTCGAAGGGCTTTTTTATTACTGTATTATTTTATGAAAAGATACTTATTAATACCATGAACCATTAACAGTTGCATCACCATTTGCATTTCGAATTGCTATACGACGTTTTACATTTCTTCTGTGTAAATACATTGTTACAAAAACCAATGGAATAAAGATGATTGTTAATGGAGGAATACCTAGCATACTAATCCATTTACCACCAAAGTGACGGCGCATTGGACGACGAAGTCTTTCCGCAATTAAATACATACCTGGTACAATAAACAAAGTCATAAAGAAAGCGAAAATTAAACCGAATATTAATGTCCAGCTTAATGGCTTCCAGAAGGCTACGTTATCGCCACCAAAAAAGATATGTGGATTTAATTCACTAAACAAGGTCACAAAATTAATGTTGAAACCAATTGCAATTGGAATAAAACCAAGTATAGCAGCTAACGCAGTTAACATAACTGGAATAATTCTTGTTTTACCAGCTTGCACAACAGCTTCTTTTGTTTTAACACCTCTTGATCTTAATTCATCGGCAAACTCAATTACAAGAATACCATTTTTCACAACGATACCGGCTAATCCTACAATACCTAATCCAGTCATTACGCCTGAAATTTTCATTCCGAAAATAGAGAATCCTAAGAATACACCTATGATACTAAATAAAATTTCAGTTAAGATGATCACTGATTTTGAAACCGAGTTAAACTGCAATACCAGTGTAAATAAAATTAACATTAATGCAATAATCAATGCTTTACCTAAAAACGCAACAGTTTCTAATTGTTGTTCATTTTCACCGGTTTGTTTAACTGTTACACCTTCAGAAATACCTTTGAAATTAGCTATATACTGAGCAATAACAGCATTCACTGCAGTTGGGTTATATCCTTTATCTAACAATACATTTGAACTTAATTGAATTAAACGTTTTTGATCTTTTCTTTTAATACTACCAAATGTACTAGTAGGCTCAACTTTAACTAAACTGCTAATAGGGATATTTTTAACCATACCACCCGCAGCCATATCTCTAAAGGATAATCGCATATTTAATAAGTCAACTAAATTATTTCTTTGTAATTCCTGACTTCTTAATTGAATTTTATATTCTTCTTTACCCTCTTTTATTTTAGATACTTCCTTACCAAAAAGGGCAGTTCGAATTTGCATACCTACTTGAGCACTACTTACACCTTCAATTAACGCACGGTCACGATCAATCGTTAAGGTTAATTCTGGATTCTGTAAGTCAACATCCATCTTCAAAGTATTGATACCTGGAATTTGTGCGGCGTCTAAATAGTTTTTTAAACCAACTGCTGTTTTCACTAACTTATCAAAATCATCTCCTTGAATTTCAATATTCACTGGTGGTTCAGTTGGAGGTCCACTTGATTCTTGATCAATAGAAATTTCAGCACCTGGAACACCTTTTAATTCATTTCTTAAATTATCTAAATAAGGTGATGTTGATTTTCCATGACGCTTTTCAAATTCTACAAAATTAACTTGTATACGACCTAACTCAGCGCGATTACTACGATCACCTCTCATTGGGTCACCTGCTCCAACTGCAACATTACTAATGATACTTTCCACTAAAGGATTTTGAGTTTTATCATTTTCTAAAACCTTGTTCACCTTAGCCTCTAAAATACGTGTAATTGAATCAGTATAATTAACATTACTACCTGAAGGCAATTTTAAATACACATACAATTGATTAGGATCACCCTTAGGGAAGAATTCAATACCCACACGGCCTGTTGCAACACTGATACCTAAAATAATAAATGATAAAATAAGTAAAACAAACGTACCAATTAATAATTTAACCGGTCTCCATCCACCTAAGGCTCTTCTTAATGCTGTTTCGTACCAATCCATTAATTTAGGTAATGTAGAAGTTTGGAACTTCACAATCATGTCGTTGATAAAGTATTTATTAGCAACCACAGTGATCATAATGAATATCAACAAGTTTCCTAAGAATGTAAATCCTGCGATATCTAATAAAATACCTACTCCAACTGGAATCCAAAAATTCTTCTTTTTGAAAATAGCTGATTTAGGTTCATCTATTACTTCTTCATCATGATTCATAAAATCCACTGCAAATACAGGGTTCATTATAAAGGCAACTACTAATGACGCAGCTAATGTAAAAATTAACATGGCAGGTAAGTACACCATGAATTTACCAATGATACCTGGCCAAAATAATAATGGGAAGAATGGAGCAAGGGTCGTAATAGTACCTGCTAATACAGGAATAAATACTTCACCTGCAGCCATTTTAGCTGAAGTGGTTGCAGTTAATTTACCTTTTCCAGCAACAAATATTCTGTGCGTATTTTCAATTACCACAATGGCATCATCCACAATAATACCTAGGCCAAATAACAATGCAAAAAGCACCATGAAGTTCAAGGTAATGTGTGAGCCTACAACTAAGTCACCTGCTGGTAAAAACACAAAAGCAACAAACATACTTAATGGTACCGACAACGCTACGAAAAAGGCGTTCGTTACACCCATAAAAAACATCAATACTACCAAAACTAAGATAAATCCAATTACGATAGAGTTAACCAATTCATTAAATGAGCTTTTTGTTCTAATACTTTGATCACCTGAAATAACTACGTTTAAGTCTTTAGGTAACGCTGTTAACTTTGCATCTTCTACCAATGATTTTACAGCATCCGTAGTAGCAATTAAATTTTCGCCATTACGTTTGATAATATTTAAAGTCAATACATTTTTACCATTTAAACGGGCAAAGCTTTCTGTATTTTTAATGGTGTCTTTAATAGAAGCAACATCCTTTAAATAAATAGGAGCACCACTTGTATTACGCACAATAATATTAGCAATATCATTAGCGGTTTTTAATTGTCCTTTTAATTGTAGGTTACGTTGCATGTTACCTACCTCTAATAAACCACCCGATAAGTCTAAATTTTCTCTTTGAATAGCTGCGCTGATATCATCAAAAGTGATTCCTGCCGTTTGCATACGGTAGTTGTCAACATTAATTTGAAATTCTCTTTCAGGAGCACCTGCTAAATCAATTCTATTTATTTGAGGTATACCCTCTAATTTATCTTTTAAATCGTCCGCATATTTCTTAAGTTGAACAGTACTGTAATTTCCACTTATGTTTATAAACATAATAGGTTGATCACTTATATTCAATTCCATTACTCGCGGCTCTTGCGTAAGGTCATTAGGAAGCTCACTTTTTGCTTTATCTACAGCGTCTTTCACTTTTTGTAAAGCAATGTCTGTTTTAACGTCGGTACTAAATTCAACAGTGATTAAAGAAAAATCTTGTTGAGACGAAGAAGTGAATTTATTAATTTTTACACCACTGATACTTTTGATTTGCTTTTCAAGTGGGCGAGTAACTAAGTTTTCAATGTCCTTAGGTGAATTACCTACATACACTGTTTGAACAAACATGGTTGGGATAACTACTTCTGGAAAATTTTCCTTAGGCAGGGTTAAAAACTGATAAATACCGCCTAAGCTAATAAACAACATTAATAAGTAAATGGATGTTTTATTAGTAATACTCCAAGAGGTAGGACCAAATTCCTTAAACTTCTCTTTTATTTTATTGATTGTCGACATATAGATCGATTGTGCTTTTTGATTTAATAATGTAACCTATTACTTAGTAGTGATGTTTAAACCATCATATAATGATTGATATCCTTCGGTAATAATTTGCTCACCAATTGATAAGCCGGCTAAAATTTCAATATTATTACCATAAAACTCACCAATGGTAATTGCTTTTTTGCGTGCAATTAATTTTCCATTTTCAGTTACTGCTACATAAACAAACTTTCCTTTATCGTCGTTTTGAACAATATTAATAGGAATGATAACTGCATTCTTTTTAGTGTAGTCTTTAATTTTTACTTGTACTAATTGATTAGGACGGAAATTTTTGTCAATAGGTAATTTAGATTCAACATAAAAACTTCTGCTCAATGGATCAATCACAGTACCCACCACTCCTAACTTAGTATCAACCGTCTTTTGAATATCTGGGAAAAATAAATTCGCTTCAGTCCCCACTTTTATTTTACCTGCATAGTTTTCTGGTACTTGAGAAGTCAATTTTAATCTCTCGGTGTTTACTATTTTAATTTGACCAAGACCACCAAATAATTCTCCTACTTTAACATTTACTTCTTCAGCAACGCCGTCAACATCACTATAAACGCTTGTATAGGCTAATTGATCTTTCATCATACCCAATTGTTCAGTAGCTGCTCTTAATTGACTAGCACTTGCATCAGCATTTGTTTTTGCGGTCATTAATTGAATTTCACTGCCAATATTTTGCTCCCAAAGATTTTTTTGTTTCTCATAAACACTTTTAGCTAATGCAGCTTGTGCTTTAACAGTTTCTAAATTTTGAGCAACTGCAGCAGCGCTTTGTTTGATAAGGCTATTATCTAATTGTAAAATCAATTGACCTTTTTTAACTCTGTCACCTCTTTTCACGAACAATGCTTTTACTTGACCTCCACCAGCTCTTGGTGTTACATATGATACGCTTTCAGATTCTACCTTACCTTGTAATTCAATGAAGTGATTAAAATCTTGATTAACGATTGGAGCAGTCACTACCAATACTGATTGCATTTGCTCTTTTCCTCCTGCGTTTCCAATTTCTTTTTCAATACTTGCAATTTGTGCATTAATGTCTAAGACTTGTTTTTTTAGTTTTTCTAAACTTTCTTTTTTTGCTTCAATACTGTTATTTCGATTTCCACAGGCAGTTCCTAATAGGATGAAGGCGATTGTAAATAATTTTAAACTATGTTTCATTTTGTATATTTTATTATTTGTGTTATTTTTTATTTATAATTTACCAGTAGCTTTTAATAAATCTACTTTAGCAATTAAGGCACTATAAAGTGCATTCATATAATTGTTTTGTGCACTTACTAGGTCAGCTTGCGAAGAAGATATTTCTGTATTTGAACCCGCACCTGCTTCAAATTTCTTTTTAGTTTGTTGATATACTTTTTCTGCTAATTCCATGTTTGACTTCTGGAATTTTACAGTTGCTACCGATGATATATAGTTTAATTTTGCTTGTGTAACCTCGTTGTCGATACTATTTTTAAGAGACTCAATTTGGTTTTCAGTTTGCTTTAATTCAATTTTAGTTCTCTTGATACGCGCATCGGTAGCAAAGCCATTGAAAATAGGAAGACTAATATTTAAACTAACTAATGATGTCGTAAACCAATTTCCTCCTTCGAAAAAATCAAACTTGCTTCTTTGTGCATTTTTTGAATAACTACCTCCAAGCGCAATGGTTGGTAAATTGCTTAATTGGTATCTTTTAACATTGAATTCGTTCATTTTTTTTGCTGTACTTAAATATTGAAAATCTTTTCTAACATCATATTTAAAATCAGCCTCTGTTAAAATATCATTTGTCAAACTTTTCTCATTAATCACATCTGTTAAAACCAGGCTGTCTTTTACAGGCATACCCATTAACATTTTTAAACCCATATAACCAATGGCTACACTATTATTAGCTTTAATTTTTTCAGTTTCTAAATTGTTTAATTGAACAATCACTTTATCAACATCTAATTTTTCAGCAAATCCATTTTTATACATGATTTCAGCATCATGAGCTAATGAACTCAATCGGCTAATATTGGCATCTAAAATGTTTAATTGTGTCTTACTAGCTGATAGTTGATAATAAATTTTATAAATGTTTGTTTTTATTACTTCCTGCGTTAATGCTGAATTTTGTTTTTGCAATTTCATGGAAGTAGCACGCGCTTGTAGTGCAATAAATACTTGGCCATCAAATAATAATTGCTGAAGGTTAACGCCATAGTTTGCGTTATATTTTGTACCAAACTGCACAGGTATAAAAGTACCTGCAGGACCACCAAATATTTGTGCTGGTAAAAGTGAAGTTGGAATTTTTGTGTAGTTAACAACACCTGTACTACTTGTAATGGTTGGCAATGCAGCTGCTGCTATCTCACGATTTGTTTGCGCTTGCACTTCAATAGCTAACAATGAATTTTTAACTTGCACATTATTTTTTTGTGCAAATTCAACACATTGATCAAGTGAAAATTCGTGAACCGTTTTTTTGTCCTCTTGTGCTTGACTCAATTGGACAACTGTAAAACTTAGAAAGAAAAAAATTAGTTTTTTCATTTTGTTTATTTATTGCTTGTTTAATTTATTTTATTTTATTGTTTATTATTTGCATCTAATAATGCCAATGCATCCATTTCATCAACTTTAGATGCTGCAGTATTTGATGACTCAACACTTTTATATTTTTCCATTAATTCAATTCCTTTAATGGACATGACACCATATATAAAGTTTTCAATAATTTGAATTGTCACTTTCGCTATATCAAATTTGCTAAAAGGATATAATTCTGTATTAAATGGAACAAAGCTGGTTTCTAAACGGTAAATTGATAAAATTTCAGGATCAATTTCCTTGCGGTAAACACCTTGCTCTATTCCTTTTTCCAAATTAGTCTTGATAATTTTATGCATGAACTCGTCCTTATGCCTTTGTATTCGAGCGAACGCTTCAGGATAATACTTTGCCAATTCGTTCATGGTCATTGGGTTCATATTTTTGAACATAAGTTGAATATCCTGTAACATCATATACATTTCATGAACTGCATTTTCAGCCATGTTTTGTGTTTCTTCGCATTTCAAGGATTGTTCTTCCAGTTCCAGGTTGACAACTGCCATTACAACGGCGTCTTTGTCCTTATAAAATTGGTAAATTGTTTTTTTGCTAATGCCTAGTTGGGAAGCCAAGTCGTCCATAGTGACATGCTTGACACCATGTTTGGTCATTAATTCCCTTGATTTGAGCAATATTCTATTCTCCATAGTTCAATTTGAGGCGCAAAACTATAGAAACTAAATTAGTTTTCAAAGTTTCCAAGGTAAATAATTAATTATTTATGTTGAATGGTAAAAAAGGTGGAAATTTGGCCTCTAAATCATCACAAATGCCCAGTTTAAGGCAAAAAGTCAAACAAAAACAGTTTTTTTCCTTCCTAGCACAGCTATTTTTTCAGGGTGTCATTGTACTGGCGCCAATAGGAATTACTGTATGGGTTATTGTTAGTTTGTTTAATTGGGTGGACAATTTCTTACCCAATATTTTAAATTCAATGTTCCCGATACGTTTTGCATCGGTAAACGGTCAAATTCCAAAAGTTACTGGATTGGGATTTTTAGTAGTTATTTCATTAGTCCTAATTGTTGGTTGGCTGTCGTCATTATATTTCATGGAAAAACTGGTTTCAGTATTTGATAAAGTATTAGAAAAAACACCAGGCATTAAAATTATTTATAGCTCGGTTAAAGAATTTTTAGAAGCATTTGCTGGAAATAATAAAAAGTTTGATAAGCCAGTATTGGTATCAATAGATGGTGAAGATGTTTGGAGAATTGGATTTGTAACACAAGAAAATTGTGAACACTTAGGCTTGAAGGATCATGTTACAGTTTATGTACCACATTCCTATGCAATTTCTGGAATTTCATTTATTGTTCCTGTTGCAAAAACTAAAAAACTACCTAAACATATTAGTGCTGCCGAAGCTATGAAATATGCAATTTCGGGAGGCGTTACCTCGGTGGATGAATTATCAGAAATAGAATCCAAAAATGCAAAAGCATAATAGGGAATAAATTATTTAATGAAAAGTTTAATATAGAAAATGCAATTGCACAATTTTAATTCAGGCCCAGCTATTTTACCAGCGCAAGTATTGGAACAAGCTGCTGCTGCTATTCATAATTTTAATAATACGGGTTTATCAATTTTAGAAATTGGTCACCGTACTAGTTTTTTTGTGGAAGTGGTGGAAGAAGCAAAGGCAACTGTGAAAAGATTAATGGATTTAGGGGATGAATATGAAGTACTTTTTTTACAAGGAGGCGCCACTATGCAATTCATGCAAGTGCCTATGAATTTGTTAGATGAAAATGGGATGGCTGCTATTTGTGATAATGGTGTATGGGGAAATAAAGCGGTAAAAGAAGCAAAAATATTTGGACCAGTAACAGTCGTTGCCGACACTTCAGATAAAAAACATACTTATTTAAATAAGCAATTAGAATTACCTGAAGGCACTAGTTATTTACATATAACCACCAATAACACAGTGGAGGGAACGCAATGGCATCAATACCCACAGGTGAATGTGCCTTTAGTAGGTGACATGAGTTCTGATATATTTTGTAGACCCACTCATTTCAAAAAATTTGATTTAATTTATGCTGGTGCTCAAAAAAATATGGGTGCTGCAGGCGTCACTTTAGTCGTTGTAAAAAAATCATTATTAGGAAAAGTAAAAAGACAAATTCCTGCGATTTTAGATTATCAAAAACACATTGATGCAGGTTCATTATTAAATACGCCACCGGTATTTTCAATTTATGTTAGTTTATTAACTTTAAGATGGATTGAAAAAGAAGGAGGATTAATTGAAATGGAAAAACGCAATAAAGCGAAATCGGAATTATTATATAATACCATTGATGCGTTACCTTCATTTTATTGCCCCATTGCAAAAGAAGATCGTAGCATTATGAATGCAGTTTTCTTTTTAACCGATCCTGCAAGGGAAGAAGCTTTTTTAGCTTTATGTAAATCAAATGGTATGATTGGCGTAAAAGGATACAGAACCGTAGGTGGCATTAGGGTAAGTATGTATAACGCATTGCCAATTAGTAGCGTAGAAGCCTTTTGTGAATTGATGAAAAACTTTTAATAGTTTATTAATTATAAACTGTTCCACAAAAGAATAATTACTCAAAAAAAAGAACGATATTTGTCCTCATGGCAAAAATTAGACCCTTTGAGGCGCTCAGACCTCAGCCTCAATTAGCGAAGCAAGTAGCAAGTAAACCATACGATGTTTTAAATAGTGCGGAAGCAAAAATCGAAGCAGTTGGTAATGCATATTCTTTTTTACACATTACAAAAAGTGAAATTGATTTACCAGAAACAACTGATATTCATAGTCAACAAGTTTATGATTTAGCGTTAGAAAATTTAAATGCTTTTTCACAAAGAGATGTTTTATTTAAGGAATCAAAACCATGCTACTATATTTATCAATTAATAATGAATGGACGAGCACAAACAGGATTAGTTTGTGTAAGTAGTGTTGATGACTATAATAATGACATTATTAAAAAGCATGAGTTTACCAGACCAGAAAAAGAATTAGATCGTATTAATCATATCAAAACAACGGGTGCTCAAACGGGCAACGTGTTTTTAGCTTATCGCAATCAAGCAAGTATAGATGCTTTGATTGATAAGTGGAAGACCACAAAAAATGCGGTATATGATTTTATAGCAGATGACGGTATTCAGCATACGGTTTGGGCTGTAAGTGATCAGGATACCATTGCTCAAATCACTCAATTATTCGAAAATGAAGTGCCTTGTACTTATATAGCCGATGGTCACCACCGTGCTGCATCAGCTGCAAAGGTGAAATTGGCATTATTGGAGGAAAGTGCAAATGCGAATCCCAATGATTTAGTTATTAAATCAGCTACAGGACCTGACTACTTTTTAACTACCTTATTCCCATCTAATCAATTGTATATCATGGATTACAACCGTGTTATCAAGGATTTGAATGGACATAGTGCCGAGGCGTTTATTGTTGCCTTGAACAATGAATTTGAAGTTTCCGAACATGAGGGTGCTTACAAACCAACTGAATTACACAGTTTTGGTATGTATTTAGCAGGCAAGTGGTATACTTTAAAAGCAAAACCTGGTACTTATAATGACAACGACCCAATTGGGGTATTAGATGTAACTATTTTATCTAATAATATTTTATCTAAACTATTGGGTATCGTGGATCAAAGAACAGATAAGCGCATTGATTTTGTTGGGGGCATAAGAGGATTAAGTGAATTGGAAAAAAGAGTAGATAGTGGTGAAATGCAATTAGCTATTAGCTTATATCCAGTAACCATTGATCAATTATTTAATATTGCAGATGCGGGTGAAGTCATGCCTCCAAAAAGTACTTGGTTTGAACCCAAACTAAGAGACGGTTTGTTGACACATTTAATTTATTAATTCAACATAAGTTTTACAAACCCAGCTAATGCTGGGTTTTTTATTTTTTTAAAAAGTTGATAACTTTTTTTTCTCCACCTTTCTTTGTATTTTGTTATACAAATTTTGCTTGACTATGGAATGTAAAAGACTATTTGATTGTATAGAACATCAATTGCAACATTTTCCAAAAGAGGATATGTTGACTGCTAAAGAAAATGGTAGTTGGAGAAAATATTCCTCTCAGGAAGTGGCGACAACAGTTAATCAATTAAGTGCCGGTTTATTGAGTTTAGGTTTATCAGCCAATAATTTTACGCCAGAAGGAAGTGATAAAATTGCTATCATTAGTGCGAACCGTCCTGAGTGGCTTATTTCGGATATGGCAACGCAACAAATAGGTGTAATATGGGTTCCGGTTTATCCTACTACTAATCCATTAGAATTAACTTTTATCTTAAATGATGCTTCGGTTAAATATATGTTTGCAAGTAGTATTGACTTGTATAATAAGGTTATGTCCATAAAAGATCAAGTCCCTTGCCTAAAAGAAATATATACTTTTGATCACATTGAAGGAGCTAAGCACTGGACAGAATTATGTTTAACAGATACTGATTTATTGAATCAGGTTGAGGTGATTAAAAAAACCATTCCTGTTGAACAAGTGGCAACATTTATATATACATCAGGAACAACAGGTACACCAAAGGGTGTGATGTTAACGCATAAAAATATTTATTTCAATTTACAGTCAGGTAAAAAAAGTTTTCCTTTTCCTGATAACCCAACCTATAAAGTATTAAGTTTTTTACCACTCAATCATATTTTTGAAAAAGTGGCATCCTATATTTATATGTATAGTGGCATGAGCATTTATTATGCTGAAAGTCTTGAAACCATTGGTGATAATTTAAAGGAAATTTCTCCTGATGCTTTTTCAACAGTTCCTAGATTACTAGAAAAAGTTTTTGAAAAAATAATGATTAAAGGGGAAGAGCTTACTGGAATAAAACGAAAATTATTTTTCTGGGCAGTTGCATTAGGTGAAAAATATGATAATCTAATTCCAGGTTCATTATGGTATCGCTTGCAATTAAAATTGGCTAATAAATTGATATTTAGCAAATGGCGTGAAGCATTGGGAGGAAATATTAAATTTATTGTAACAGGTGGTGCGGCTTGTCAAGTTAAATTACTTCGCATATTCAATGCAGCACAAATCAATGTTTATGAAGGATATGGTCCTACTGAAAACAGTCCTATTATTAGTATCAATTTAAGAACACCGGGTGGCACTAAATTTGGTACAGTGGGCCATGTAATTAATGGCGTTGAATATAAGTTGGAACCCGATGGAGAAATTTGTGTAGCAGGCCCAAGTGTTATGTTGGGTTATTATAAACGCCCCGACTTAACCGCTGAAACGATCATTAATGGTTGGTTGCATACAGGTGATATTGGTGAAATAATTGATGGTAAGTTTTTAAAAATCACCGATCGTAAAAAAGAACTATTTAAAACCAGTGGTGGTAAATATGTTGCACCTCAACCTATTGAAAACAAAATGAAAGAAAGCCCTTTCATTGAGCAAATCGTATTGATAGGGGATAATAAAAAGTTTGTAAGTGCGTTAATTGTACCTGGTTTTTCAAAACTAAAAGAATGGACAAAACAACAAGGAATTGAATATAAGAGCAATGAGGAGATTGTTAAAAATGAAAAAGTAATAGCGCTAATTAATGACATTGTTAATGAATACAATCAGTTATTTAATCAGGTAGAACAAGTCAAAAAATTCACTTTAATTCCAAGAGAGTTTACTATTGACAATGGTGAAATGACGCCTAAGCTAAGCATAAGACGAAAAAATATTTTAGCCAATTTCGAACAAGAAGTTGAAGCCATGTATTTATAAATAATTGATTTTCAACAGTTAATTAAAAGAAAGAATTGTTTAATTAATTAGACAATTATATGTGTGATCAATACACATTACGAAAAAAATATATTAAATTTTTTTCTTTGTTGAATTATTTTATATATTTGTTCAACAATTACTACCCCCAGTAATCAATACCACTCCCCCTAGGTATAAGTATGACAAATTAAATTGTCTCCCCCCGCGACATTTTATTTATTAAGTTATTAAAACAATTACATGAGAATATTTAAAATCATGATGTGTTGTGCTATAGTTATGGCATTTACATCAAGCATTAATCAAATTAATGCACAAGACTCTACTCAGACTTCAAAATATGGATGGGGTATTAGCAATGGTGTTTCTGTAAATAATTTTACTTATGATCAACCACATAATGGAATAAATCTTGGATACACAGGTGGTGGTTTTGTGGATCGAACTTTAGGAAAGAGAAACAGATTAAGGTTAAGATTAAATCTCGGGTACACGGGTGCCGGTGGTCAGTTAACTACATTTAAGGACGACACTAGATACGGCTTTGATAATGCATTTACATTTAAAAATGTTAAACAAAGTAGTTATTTATTACATAGTATAGATTCTTGGTTAACGCTTTTTTATCAAAAGCAAACTAAGCAAAATTGGAAGTATTATTTTGGCTTAGGTGGAGGAATGGAAAATAAATTTTTTGAATCTGAACGTTATCAAAAAACAGGAGAGTTTTTGACGGGTATTTATGGCACAGTTCAAAATCAGCAATTCACTAATCGTTTTGAAAATTATTGGTTTAATGGAAATATAACTGGGGGTATTGAGCTACCCACTAATAAAAAGTACAGTTTTATTATTGAAGCAAGATACTTATATGGTTTAACCGCTGCAAGAAATAATTATTCTTATATCGAATTTGATGGTGTTATGGGAGAAGTGAGAACAAACGCTTTTCAATTGACCGTGGGCGTTAGAAACATGTTCAAAAAAGGAAAACCAAAAATCAATTCAAAATAAATTTTAAAAACAAACAAATAAACATTCAATTAAAAAATCAAAAAAGTAATATTATGAAACAATTTAGATTCATGCTTCTTTGTATCGCAATATCAGTAATGGCTGCTGGAGTTACTGGTTGTAAAAAAGGAGTATATGACGAAAAACAAGCACTAGCTGCTCAAAAAGATCTACTACAATTTAAGTATGATCAAGAAATTAAATTAGAACAGTTGAAGCAAGCTGGTCAACTTTCTTTACAAACAGCACAATACAACAATCAAACAGCCCTTTATACTTTACAGTATAATTTTGGTTTAAAAACTTTAGCTTATACCGATAGTATAAGTAAGACTTATCAAGATTATTTATCAAATTTAACTTTAATCAATGCTAGAAAAAGAGATATTTCGGTTTTGGTTGAAGACTTAGTATCTGGAACACCAGTTATCGGTGCTGAAGTTACGATTCCAACTATTACTGGAACAGTAATTAAAGGATTAACTGATTCTTCAGGAAGAGCTTACTTCTCTCCTAATGCAAATATTCCAAATCCAGCTTCGGCAATAGTAACAAAAACTGGCTATGCTGCTGGATCTGTTTTTGCTTCAATTGTTGGTAGTGCAACTATTGACATATGGAATCAAGCAACTGCTAATAACATTGTAAAAGGTAGAGTTTATATTGAAAATAATTTAACAAATGACTCTGTTGATGTAGCTAAAAATGCTTTCGTAAATGTATTCTCATTTGTTAACATTAGAGGTTATAATCAAAGATTTGATTGGACAGCTTACACTGATAATAATGGAGATTATTTAATTAAAGTTCCAGACTTAAGTCAAAGCTTGCAATTTGCTTACACTGCATTTGATGGTACTTCAAAAATGTATACAAGAAGTGTTGTACCTGGCTTAGACTCTATACCAACTGTTCAAAATATTCCTGCAACATTTTACTTAGGTACAGGTGGAATTGCAGCAGGTAAAAATTCAACATATAATTTATCTAATTATATTGAATTTCCTGATAATAATCCAGGCTATTTTATTCCAAGTTCAGTAGATAGATATCATGTTGCAGCTGTTGCAGATAGTAATGGTAGAGGCCATTATATTAAAGCGCTTACTTTTGGTACCGCAAGCTTATCAACTTCAGCTACTTCTGATAGTGCTTATTTGACTGGATCATCGGTTGGCTTAACATTCACTGCTGCTAGTTTAAATTCAGCAGCTGAATATGTATCAAATACAACTTCTGTAAAAAATAAATATACAAGTAAATATTTAGCTGGAACAACAGTGAAAGATACAGTTAGTGCTAAGCTTTATGATGTTTTGTCAAATGCCGATGGATTTTGGAAAACAGCTCCTGTATTGCAATTTGAATTGACAACAGATTCAGTAACTAATGCTGGAACGAAATTCAAATACATTTCTAAGTTAATTCAAAAAACTGGCGGTCAAACCATTAAGCCTGATAATAATTTTGTACATAATACCACTTTATACAATTTGATCAAGACATACAGTGGTGTTACATCTGTTTCTTATAATATTAGAAGTGTAAACACTGGCTTTATTTCAATTAGTGTTTCTAATATTAATTATGGTAAAACTTATACGCAAGATTTATCATTTGGAGCAGGTAAATTAAAATATTTTGTTAGATAAGTTTAAATATCCAACTTCCCTCATTTGATATAAAAAAGCCCCCAGTAGTGATACTGGGGGCTTTTTTATGGGCTGACTTTTTATTAATGATTATTTATGCGCCAGCTTAAATTTTTCTCTAATAATGGTTTGTACGTCCTTTTTTTGAATTTTACTTTCTAACCAGGAAATAATATCTAGGTACATAAAGGCACGGCTTTCTAATTTATTTTTTTCCAAGGGTTGTAAGGTTGCTAATAAATTTTCAAAGGAAGCTTGCTTACCGGATTGGATAGTGTTCCTTAAAAAATTAAATAACACTTCTTCAACCGCACCTAGGTTTTTCATTTTCGACATAAACCTATAAACCGATTTAGATAGGTAGGCAACAACTTCCATATTACCCAATTCATAATGTGCAATCAAATGCAGTAAGCGCGCATAACATTGCAAGTCATCGCGTAGGTTTACTTTCCAGTTAATTATACTATTTAAATAGTCAATGGTTTTAGCAGCATCTCCCGCTCCAAAATACAAGCAGGCAATTTTATAATAAAACACTAATACCCGGTGACTATCAATATACATTTCAATTTCTTTTAGCTTTTCTTCCATACTTGGAATCATCGCCAAACCTTCGCTAAATGTACCTTCTAGGAAATGTTGATTAATTTTTGCAATGTATAAATACACAAAGGAGTGTATTAAATTATTTTTATTATTTAATACTATGGAGGTTTCACTAAAAGATTCTAAAATACAAATTGTCTCCTTGAATTTTTCTATATTTTTTAAATCAAAATGCGCATTAATTAAATTGTGTAAACCTTTAACATATTGGGCAGACTCAACTTGTTTCATGTTTTCAACCTTGTCAAATAGGTCAACCCATTTTTGTGCATACCTATAATGCATTAAAAAATCTTGTGTAATAAAACCATACCAACAGTAACATTGATACATGTACAATTTTTCATAAAATCCATCTTCATTTTTTACCAATTCAATAATTGGATCTTGCATTAAAGTATCTAAAGTTTCTCGGTCTTCATCATTTCGCGCATGTCCATGTTGTATATACCAACTGTATAATTGTAAACTAAGGTTCGAAATTTTTGCAATTAAATTTAAGCGCTCGTTTGTTTCATCAATCTCATCACTTAATTGTTTGGCACGGTCTTGCATACTTCTAGTGATATGCAGTGACTCAATTTTCTTTTCTAAAAAAAGCACTTGTAATAAAAAGGTAACCTGATTATTTTGTTTGGTTAAGGTTTTGATTTTATCTAAAATGCGTAAGCTTTGGATATATAAACCTCGATTGTATAAAATTTTAGCATGGTCCAATTGCTCGTGAATTTGTAAATCAATATTTTCATTTTGTTTTACTATTCGTAGGCTCGCTAAAATTTGATCGTATAAATGTGCTTTTAAATTGGAGAGCTGCTGTTTTTGTATGGACTCGTTTTTTCTTAATAATTCGTCCTCATCATAGTCCTTCATTTTATCCAATGCATCAAAAAGCTGTACAATTTTTAAATCAGCTGATGCCGAATTACGGGCAGCATACAATTTAAAATTGCGCTTTTCACCCTTTTCCAGGGATTTGACCAAAATAAATAAGGCGTCGGTGCTTAGGTTGGGCATCGTAGCTGAATTTAGTTCAAATTATTGAAAATCAATGAATTAAGCAAAAAACATCTCGCTTATACAATGTAAAATAGGCATAAAATTGATGTGAATTACTTGTTAATATTGGGTATTTTTATACAATAAACGGGCCAAAAGCCCGTTTGTCATCTATAAACGATTGTAAATCAATAATATGAGCCAAAAAGTATTCATTTTTGATACCACTTTAAGAGACGGTGAACAGGTCCCTGGTTGTAAACTTAATACCAAGGAAAAATTAGAGCTAGCTGTAAAGTTGGAGGAATTGGGAGTTGACATATTAGAAGCTGGTTTTCCAGTTTCAAGTCCAGGTGATTTTGAGTCAGTAAATCAAATTGCCAAGACCTTAAAAAATACCGTGGTATGTGGTTTGTCAAGAGCGGTGCAAAATGACATTGAAGTAGCCGCGGCTGCCTTAAAACCTGCAAAGCGTTTTAGAATTCATACAGGTATTGGTACCTCGGACTTACATATCAAACATAAATTCAATTCTACAAGAGAAGAAATTATAGAACGCGCCATTAAAGCGGTAACCATTGCAAGAAACTTTACAGACGATGTTGAGTTTTATGCAGAGGATGCAGGACGAACTGAAAATGAATATTTAGCACGGGTTATTGAAGCAGTTGTTAAAGCAGGTGCAACTACTTTAAATATTCCTGATACCACTGGTTATTGTTTACCATATCAGTATCAGGAAAAAATGGCTTACCTGTATAATAATGTTCCCAACATTGATAAAGCAGTTTTGTCTTGTCATTGTCATAATGATTTAGGATTAGCTACAGCCAACTCTATTGCTGGTGTGATGGGTGGTGCTCGACAAATTGAGTGTACCATTAATGGATTGGGTGAGCGTGCAGGTAATACTGCATTGGAGGAAGTAGTTATGATTTTAAATCAGCATAAGGATTTAGGTTATTATACAAGCATTAATCCAAAGTTATTAAATACGATTAGCCGCGAGGTATCTGAAACCATGCGAATGATGGTACAACCTAATAAAGCAATTGTAGGAGCGAATGCGTTTTCACATTCATCTGGAATACATCAGGATGGATTTTTAAAAGAGGCGCAAACCTATGAAATCATTAACCCTGCTGAAGTAGGTGCTGACGAAAGTAAAATTGTGTTAACAGCAAGAAGCGGTCGCAGTGCATTAGCACATCGTTTACATAAAATAGGATTTCAGTTTACAAGAAATGAAATTGACGAATTGTATCCAATATTTTTAGAGATCGCTGATAAAAAGAAAGAAGTATTAGAAGCAGATTTACAAGAAATGGCAGGTGGGTATAAAAAATAAAAGTATAAAACAGTTCAATAAGTATAAAAATGGGAAAAACATTATTTGAGAAAATTTGGGATAAGCATGTTGTAAAGCAAATTGAAGACGGTCCTTCAGTTGTTTATATCGACAAGCATTTTATACATGAGGTAACGAGCCCACAAGCATTCACAGGTATTGAAAAAAGAGGTGCACAAATATTTAGACCAAAACAAATTGTAGCCACTGCTGACCATAACGTACCAACAATGCATCAGGAGTTACCAATTAAGGATGCTTTATCAAAATTCCAGGTAGATACTTTAATAGAAAATTGTAAAAAACACGGTGTTGAATTATACGGATTAGGTCATAAGTACCAAGGTATCGTGCATGTGATTGGACCAGAGTTAGGTATCACACAACCTGGTATGACTATTGTTTGCGGTGATAGCCATACTTCAACACATGGAGCATTTGGAAGTATTGCATTTGGAATTGGAACAAGTGAAGTGGAAATGGTATTTGCTTCACAATGTATTATGCAGACTAAGCCAAAAGTAATGCGCATTAATATTGATGGCGCATTAAAAAATGGTGTGGTATCAAAAGATATTATTCTTTATATCATTGCTCAAATTTCTGCAAGTGGTGCAACAGGTTATTTTGTGGAGTATGCAGGATCTGCGATACGTGCATTAAGTATGGAAGCGCGTATGACTATTTGTAACATGAGTATTGAAATGGGTGCACGTGGTGGTATGATTGCACCAGACCAAACAACATTCGATTATATCAAAGGACGTTTGTTTGCACCTCAGGGAGCAGACTGGGATAGAAAATTAGCGGAGTGGTCACAATTATTTACGGACACTGATGCAAAGTTTGATGTTGAAATAAATATCAAAGCGGAGGATATTGATCCAATGATCACTTATGGAACAAATCCAGGAATGGGCTTATCAGTAAGAGGAACGCTTCCAACGATGGATAGTTTTACCGATGCAACTGAAAAACAAAATTATGAAAAGGCGTTGGCTTATATGGGTTTAACGGCTGGACAAAGTTTATTAGGCATGCCGGTACAAAATGTATTTATTGGTTCATGTACAAATTCTAGAATTGAAGATTTCCGTTTAGTTGCAAGTATTATAAAAGGAAAACAAAAAAATCCAAACATTAAAACTTTAATTGTACCAGGTTCACAAGAAGTAGCTAAACAAATTAAGGCCGAAGGTTTAGATAAAATATTCAGTGATGCAGGTGTGGAAATAAGACAAGCAGGATGTAGTGCATGCTTAGGTATGAATGAAGATAAAATTCCAGCAGGAGAATATTGTATTAGTACCAGCAACCGAAATTTTGAAGGACGTCAAGGTGCAGGTGCAAGAACATTACTTGCTAGTCCACTAACAGCAGCAGCTGCATTGTTAACTGGAAAAATCACTGACATCAGAGATATTTTATAAATATATTTTATGCAATCATTACAAAAAATTACAAGCAAATTTATTCCACTACGCATTGAAAACGTAGACACGGATCAAATTATACCAGCGCGTTTTTTAAAGGCGACAACTAAGGATGGTTTTGGTAAAAATTTATTCAGAGATTGGAGATACGAAAACGATGATGAAACAAAACCTAAAGCCGATTTCGTATTAAACCAAAAACAATACAGCGGCGAAATTTTAGTAGCTGCTAAAAACTTTGGATGCGGATCATCACGTGAACATGCTGCATGGAGCATTCAAGATTATGGATTTAAAGTAGTGGTGTCTAGCTTTTTTGCAGACATCTTTAAAAACAATGCTTTAAATAATGGCGTATTACCAGTAACCGTTTCGGATGCTTTTTTACAACAAATATTTGCACAAGGCGCTGAGGATACATTGTCAATAGATTTAGAAGCACAAACTATTACCATTGATACAACTGGAGCGCAGGAGAAATTTGAAATCAATTCTTATAAAAAAACTTGCCTATTAAATGGATACGACGATATCGATTATTTATTAAACATGAAGCCTGAAATTGAAGCTTACGAAAAAGCGAATCAATAGTATATAAAAACTAAGTATAGAGAAACAGTACAAAATAAAATTATGGAAAAAAAGATTGCAGTTATATTAGGTGATGGAATTGGTCCAGAAGTTACACAACAATCAATTAAAGTATTAAATACGATTGCTAAATATTATAACCATCAATTTACTTATGAAAATGCATTAATGGGTGCTTGCGCAATTGATGAAACGGGTAATCCATTACCTGACGAAACCATTAAAATTTGTAAAGAAAGTGATGCCATTTTATTTGGTGCCATTGGTGATCCTAAATATGATAATGATCCTACTGCAAAAGTAAGACCAGAACAAGGCTTATTAAAACTAAGAAAGGAATTACAATTATTTGCTAATATTCGTCCTGTAACAACTTATAGTGCTTTACAACATTTAACTCCTTTAAAACCTAAGTATTTAGAGAACGTTGATTTTGTAATATACCGAGAGTTAACGGGTGGAATTTATTTTGGTGCAAAAAGTTTAAGTGAAGACGGAACTGTAGCAAGAGATGATTGTTCTTATTCAGTTATGGAAATTGAGCGTATTGCACATTTAGCATTTAAGCATGCGCAAATCAGAAGAAAAAAATTAACCTTAGTAGACAAGGCGAATGTTTTAGAAACTTCAAGACTTTGGAGAAAAGTGGTGCAAGCCATTGCAAAAGAATATAGTGATGTTGTTGTTGATTATTTATTTGTAGACAACGCGGCAATGCAAATTATTTTAAACCCAGCGCAGTTTGATGTGGTATTAACCGAAAATTTATTTGGTGATATCATCAGCGATGAAGCATCGGTACTCGCAGGATCATTGGGATTATTACCATCTGCATCTGTTGGAAATACAGTAGCATTATTTGAACCTATTCATGGTTCTTATCCACAAGCAAAAGGAAAAGATATTGCTAATCCATTAGGTTCTATTTTATCATCTGCAATGATGTTAGATCACTTTGGATTAACGAAGGAAGCAACTATTATTAGAGAAGCAGCTGCATGGTGTTTGAATAGTGGATTTGTAACAAAGGACATTGATCCAATGAATTCTTATACAACAACAGCAATAGGTGATTTAATTTCTGAATTTATTGAGCGTCATGCAAAAGGTGAAACACACCCCATTCATGAACGTTTACATAAATCTACTATCATCTAATATTAACGGAATAAATAACGACGATTAAAAGTCAACAGATATTATGGAATTAAATAAATATTCAAAAACAATTACACTTGATCCTACGCAACCAGCTGCACAAGCTATGTTTTATGGCATTGGCTTAACAGATGCTGATTTACATAAAGCGCAAGTTGGTGTTGTGAGTATGGGATACGATGGTAACACTTGTAATATGCATTTGAATGCACTAGCAGCTGAAGTTAAAAAAAGTGTTTGGGAGCAGGACTTAGTTGGTTTAACATTTCATACGATTGGTGTGAGCGACGGAATGAGTAATGGTACCGATGGAATGCGTTACTCTTTAGTGAGTCGTGATGTAATTGCTGATAGTATTGAAACCGTATGTGGTGCACAATATTATGATGCCTTAATTACGGTTCCGGGTTGTGATAAAAATATGCCAGGCTCCTTAATAGCAATGGGTCGTTTAAATCGACCTTCCTTAATGTTATATGGTGGCACCATTGCACCAGGTCATTATAAAGGACAGGACTTAAATATTGTTTCTGCATTTGAAGCATTAGGACAAAAAATTGCAGGACAATTAGATGAAGCTGATTTTAAAGGTATCGTACAACATGCTTGTCCAGGTGCGGGTGCATGTGGTGGAATGTATACAGCCAACACTATGGCCTCTGCGATTGAAGCTTTGGGAATGAGCTTGCCTTATTCATCAAGCAATCCAGCATTGAGTGCTGAAAAACAACAAGAGTGTAAGGATGCGGGTGCAGCAATACGATTATTATTAGAGCGTGATATAAAACCAAAAGATATCATGACACGCAAAGCATTTGAAAATGCAGTAGCAGTGATTATGGTATTGGGTGGAAGTACCAATGCAGTATTACA
>Ga0114975_10000611_pt1 | contig 26971 bp, 36 predicted proteins | sample S_130626_EF_Meta_FD_87031 | JGI IMG/M metagenome (GOLD analysis project Ga0114975, IMG submission 87031) | Freshwater microbial communities from Lake Simoncouche, Canada to study carbon cycling - S_130626_EF_MetaG | ecosystem: Environmental > Aquatic > Freshwater > Lake | place: Lake...
TGGTCTAAGCAAAGACAAGAGTTTAGTTGATTTTGATTTATACTTGGGCGACACAAGCACAGGCACAGCAGGCAAAACTATTAGTGGTCTTGCTTACATCACTGGCTTGGCTCCAACTGTTAGTGCAGACGCTCCAGTCTGGGTTTCACCTTTGACATTAACTGTAACTGGTGACTATACAGTAAGTTGATTCTTTAACGGGAACTACACTAACCCGCCTCGGCGGGTTTTTGTTTGGATGAAACTTTGTATAAATAACTAGTAAGGAGATGTGATGATATTTGATAACAAAACAGATGATGAAATATTTCGCAGTATAGAAGCAGAAGTTGCCAAAGCACTCAGCGAGATTAGATGTGCCAAGAAGGACTTGGAACAAGCAGAAGTTAGAATGAAGTTTGCACTAGCAACCGTTCATTACCTAAAACAAAGATATGAGGATATGAAATAAAATGGATATTAGTAAATTCGCAAAAAAGCCAGAACTCAAAAAGATTGAGATCACAAACACAGACATCATAGAACAATATGGTCCAGTGTTTTTCTATGTGTATGACAACGTAGATATCACAACATACTTTGACTTTTATAAAAGTCAAAGCGAGCAAGATGGCAACCAATTAAATGTAATATTACGCAAATTGATTCTCAATGACAAAGGCCAACCCAGCATGGCTCAAGATCAAATGCTGCCCATTGATTTGACATTGGCTGCGATTTCAGTTATTAATGATGAATTGGGAAAGTCAAAAACCAAGCAATCAATCCCAACGACTGGGCAACAGCAAGAATAATAACAATAGGTATGTTGGCTAAAACTTATCATAAATTACCTAGTGAAGTTTTAGCCCATGCATCTACTTTTGATATTATGGTATATGATGTTATGACTGCTTGGGAACAAGAACAAAGTGATCGTGCAAATGGCGTAAAGAAAAAACCTGAATTAACACAGGAACAAATGATGGCTGCGATGGAACGAGTTAAAAAGGAGACACAATGAGCGGTGAAATTAATAAAAGACTTGAACAAATAAAAACACGATTAAGTCCTCAAGCATTGGCTCGCGTGGCATATCAAGAATTTTATAGGATTACACCATTGCGTTCAGGAAACGCAAAATCTAACACAGATTTAAGAAATAATCGCATTGAAGCAGACTATCCCTATGCTCAACGACTAGATGATGGTTGGAGCAGACAAGCACCAAATGGTATGACTGATCCAACAATTAAATATGTTAAAGATTATATAAACAAGCAAGGAAAATAATATGGCCGCTAATGAAAGATTTATATTAGACTTTGTCACTAGAGGACTTGAGGGTATTGACAAAGCCAGTGATAAAATAACTGCTCTCAATAGAAATGTAAATGGACTGAGTTCAGCATTATTGGGTGTAAGTTTTGCCGCGTTTGTCAAAGGTGCATTTACTGCCGCAGACAGTATCAGCGACTTCAGTGATGCTACTAATATCAGTATTGGAAGTTTGCAAGCATTTGGTGCGGCCATGAATGCCGCAGGTGGTAACAGTAAGAATTTAGAAAAATCTATCAACACATTCTTTGCCGCAATTGAAAACGCCAACACAGGAAGTCTAGCAGCCAGAGACGCATTTGCCAAAGTGGGTGTAGGCTTACAGGATCTCAAGAATCTCAGTGAAGCAGATATTCTACAAAAGACTGTGGAAGGTCTAGCCAAACTGCCTCCAGGTGCTGAACGCAGTGCTGTGGCAGCAACATTATTAAGCAAAGCATTTAGAAGCGTGGATGCCGCAGAATTCCTAAAGGCATTAGATCCACAGTTATACGCTGAAAATGAAGCGGCAATTAAAACTGCTGCCGAAACAACTCAAAAATTAGAAAAGGCATTTAAAGATTTACAAATTGCCGCAATCAACGCTTTAACTCCTTTGGCTAAAAGTTTAGGCGAAGTTGAATTAAATGCCGCAGCCGCAGAAAAGATTATTAAAATAGTTGGTATTACATTGGCTGGTGCATTTGCACTGCAAGTGGTTACCAATGTGATTGCTGTTGGTAAAGCAATTCTTGCACTTAATTCTGCATTGAAAATAAATGCCGCAATACAAGCAGGCATAGTTGCACTGCAAGGACCAAAAGGATTACTAATATTAGGAGCAGCCGCTGTTGCCACAGCAGGTGCAGTTATAGGTCTTGACAAAGTATTAGAAAATATGGCTGATAATAAGGCCGCAGAAAATCATCTTAAGAATCTAGCAGAAGAAGCCGCTGAAACAGCAAAGAAAGTCAGTGCTGTTACTTCTGGCGGTAAATTAACATCAGCAAAACCACAGGCAGGTGCCGCTGGTCGTAATCAAGAACTAGATGCAAGACAAAAAGCAGTCTTGGAAAGTGAAAAGCGTATTGCTGAAAGTGCCGCTGAAATTCGCAGATTGGCTGCTATTCAAGGTGCCACTGAAATAGAAAAGATTGAAGCAGACCGAGTTGCCAGCATTGAAAAAACTGCCACAGATATTCGTGCTAAAACAGATCTAAGTAAAATACAAAAAGAAAAAGAAATAGCCCAAAAAACATTGGAAATCAATGCCAAGGCTGCCAATGATGTTGCACAAGTTCGCTTACAACAAGAACAAACAGTCAATCAACAGAAACAAGGTTTCGCACAGGCAAACTTACAATTATTAGGCATTGAACAAACTGAAGTGCAGAAAGTCACAGACTTAATTGCACAACAACCCCTGGCTTACAAAGAAATTGGCAAGGCAATGCTGGCAAATGCTGCCATTCAAGACACTGAAAAGAAACGCATACAAGAAATTGTTAGACAGAGACAAGCGGAACGAGAAGAGTTCGGTTTAATGACTCAGGATATGAAGGCCGGTATTGAACTTGAAAATAAAATGAAAGAAGCGCAAGCAACAGCATTAGGAACAAATAAATTAAATCTAACAATATTGCAAGCAGAAGGTGAAGAAAGAGTAAAATTATATGATTTGGAAAATAATATAAAAGGAGCACTTGAATCAAAATTGATTGCATTAGGCCGTAATGATGAATTAAACACAAAACAAATTGAAGATGCCGCAACTTATAATGGACAATTAGCACAAAGAAAAGGCATTATTGAAAATGAAAAGAACGCTAAAATTGCATTAGCAGAACAAGACAAACGCCTTGCTGAAGATTTTGCCACAGGATTTGAAGGTGCGTTTAATAGATATGTTGAAAGCAGTAAAAATGCTGCCGAACAGGCCAGCGGTTATTTTAATACATTCACTAAAGGTTTTGAAGATGCATTTGCAAATATGTTTGCCAAAGGTGATGTATCATTTAAAAATCTTAAAAATGGATTCAAAGATGTTGCCAATAGTATAATTGCCGATTTTGTTCGTATCCAAGCAAAACAAGCATTGTTGGGAATATTTGGCGGAGGTGGAGGTGGCGGATTCTTAAGCAGTTTATTTGGAGGCTTCTTTGCCAACGGCGGCACACCACCCATGGGCAAAGTAAGTGTTGTAGGTGAGCAGGGTCCAGAATTGTTTGTTCCAAGAACTGCAGGCACAATAATTCCTAATGGAGCAATGGGTGGCGGCACTGTGAACAACACAGCAGTAACCTACAGCATTCAAGCAGTGGATGCAAGTAGTTTCAAAGCATTGTTGGCCCGTGATCCAGAATTTATTCATAATGTGGCAGAACAGGGCAGAAGACAATTACCAATAAGGAGCCGTAGATAATGGCATTACAAGATATTATAGACACAGCGGTTAATGTAGAAGTTAATCGTAGTAAATTAGTGGCACAGACTATTAGTCGCAGTGGACGCATCAGTGTTGCCAGCCGCAACTGGGCCAATCCATTTAGGTTCACAGTCACACCCAAGCCAGTATGGACTGCCAGTGAATACAGAAGTGTATTTGCTGAATTGCTGGATGGAGACAAATATACACCAATGAGTTTCTACTTGAATAATATTAGTCAAACAACATTTCTAGCCACACTGGGCAACAGTTGGATGATTAATTATCAAGGCGGTGGAGATACCAACGCTAATAATAACAACTTAGATGGATATGAACCAACAAGTGCGTCAGGCACAAATATTATATTAAGTTATAGTGCCACAAACGCACCTGCCGCAGGCGTTTACCTAGTTAAACAAGGTGATTATGTAAGATGTCAAAACACTCGTTATCCATATATTGTCACAGCAGATGTAGTTGTTCCCACTGCTGCCTCGGGAATTACAGGTGTAATTCAACCAGCCGGAGTCAGTGTTGGTTTAGATAATACTTTTAGTTCTACTGTTTACACAACAACTACAACAAGAACAGCCATTACTGGAATGTCATCAACAACAAATTTAAGTGTTGGACAATTATTAACTAAAACTGCGGGCAGCGGCGCATTCGGCGGCGTAACTTACATTGAAAATATTGTATCAACCACCGCCGGTTCAGCACAGATTAACATTGTATCAACCACTGCCTGCACATCGGGCTCAATAACTTTAAGTGGCAGTGAAAGAACCAGCACTCCCGCTGTTGCAATTCCTATTCATCGTGGCTTTATTGGAACACTGCCAGGCTCCAGCACTAATCTTAGATTAGGAGCCCGTGCCGCACAGTTCGTCGTGAATGTCAGTAAATTACCACAGATTAGATATCTACCAGGACAACTGGTAGAACTCACAGGCGACATTGAATTGGTAGAGGAAATACTATGACCACAACAATCACACAAGTAGATAACCGCAGTATTGAACACGGCGTTTTAATTGATCTAACATTGGATGGCACAACTTACTATATCAGTAATTGTTATAAGGCTGTAGTTCACAACGGAAATACCTACGAAGCACTGGCAGGTTTTTTGTCTGTCAGTGAAATACAAAGCAACATTTCAAACGCCAATGATGAAATACAAGTTTCATTAAGTGCTATACCTCCCACTTACATTGCCGCAGTATTGGGTGAGCCAATTAAAGGTGGTGAAATAAACATTTACCGTGCGTTCTTTGATTACACCACACAGGAAGTCATCACTGGCGAAGTTTACAAAAGATTTGCTGGTGTAGTCAGTAATTATTCAGTGCAGGAAGACATTGAAACACAGGCCCAGGATATTGGTGTCACACATACCATTACTATCATTGCTTCAAGCATCATGGGTGTGTTGGAAAATAAAGTCTCTGGTCGCAGAACAAACCGTCAAGACTACCAAATATATTATGCCGAACTGCCCATTGCATTTAAGACAATTACAGCCATTGCCAGTAATGTATTAACATCAAATACACATGGACTGAGCATAGGTGATCAAATAACATATTATGATACCACACAATTAGGTCTAACACAGGGTTCAACTTATTATGTAATAGGTCCAGTGGCAGCAAATACATTTAAGTTAAGCAATACTTTGGGTGGCACAAGTTTAACATTGACCAACGGAAGCGGTCTTAGTCTAGATTGGTATTATGTAGATCCCAGCATGGACAGAGTTGAAACATTGTTCAATTCAAGTTTCGACTTTGGCAAGCCTTATGTTGCACCTGCGGCTTCAAGCACAGACGGCGTTAATTCACCTAGCAACAGAGGTGTTCGCGATACCATTGATAACCCCGAAAGATAATATGATTAGACTAGCAACAAGAACAGATTTAAATGTAGTTACAGATTTGATTGTAGAATTTATGTCTAGCACAAGTTATAACAAACACACAGAAGTTATTGACCGACAACATCTCGCTAAAATTGTTTTCAGTTTATTACACAGCGGATATATTTGGTTATATTTTAATGGTGAAGTAGCAGTGGGTTTACTGGTAGCAGTTCGAGAACAAAATATATGGATGCCCAGCAAAACAAGTCTTCGTGAATTGGTTTGGTATGTGCGTGAAGAATATAGAGGCACATTAGGTGCAGGTAGATTGTTCGTCAAGTTCTGTGAACAAGGTGATGCTTTATTGGACAATGACCAAATACAAGGATACTTCACAACTAGAATGACCAGCACCACAGACTATGATCTAGAACGCAGAGGTTTTAGATTAACAGAAAAATTATACTTAAAGGATATTTGATATGCCAGCATTTACCGCAGTGGGAGCCTATGTAGCAGGCACAATATTTGGATTAGTGGGCACAGCCGCAATTGTTGTAGGTGCCATTGTTGCAGTTGGTGCCGCTTATATTACCAGCAGAATTATCAATGGCAATCCCAACAAAGGCGGCAACGCCTCAGCAGCCTCACAAGGTGGACGCATACAAGTTCCGCCAGCAACTAACAACAAGATTCCAGTGCTGTATGGTAGTGCGTATGTGAATGGTGCTATCACTGATGCAAGATTAATCAGCACAGACCAAAAAACCAACAACACCATGTTTTATTGCATAGTGTTAAGTGAGACCTGTAATGATGTCAGTGCCGCTTATGATGTCAATAACATATATTGGAATGACCTTAGACTAACACAGGTAGATTCAACCACCAATGCACACAAGATCAAAGATGGTAGAAAAACTGTGGATGGTCCTGGTGAAGACTTCATTGACACAAACTTTATTGTAGATAGTAAAAGTTTAGTTGAAATTCGTGTTTACGCAGGCAGCAGTGCGGCAAACAAACAGATATTTCCAACACAAGCGTCAGGTAACACGCAGGCAGCATATGACTTTTGGGGCGACAATGACAATAGTTGGACTGATCGATTCGCTATGAGGGGGCTGGTATTTGCCATTGTTAAAGTAACTTACAATGGTGAAAAAGGATTTACAGCACTGCCAAACATGACATTTGATATCAGCAACAGTGTTACAAATCCTGCGGATGTTTGGCAGGATTACATGACTGGCATTCGTTATGGTGCTGGTATTGACAGTAGTTATATTGACACAACCGCAACAACAGCATGGCGTAACTTCTGCGATGAAGATATTACATACGTTGCCAAAGATGGTGCCACAATCCAAGCCAAAGAACGATACACAATCAATGGTTTGTTGGACACTACTCGCAGTGTAAAAGAAAACATAGATATCATTCTGCAAAATGGCGGAGCATGGATGAGTTATGATGTCTCAACTGGCTTATGGAGTCCAGTGATCAAGAAAGCCATTACTGCTGGAGACCCCACAGTCAGTGCCAGTCATTTCACAGCCAGTAGAAGTGTCAGCACATTAACAGTTACCGCCTTTCCAGAAGGCCGTATTGAAACAGGTCAAAATCTTTATAACAGTGCTGGCACGCTAATTGGCACTATTACTGCACAACTTACACCTAGTTCAAGTGAAACTGCTGGACAAATAGGCCGTTATACAACATCTACTAGTGGCACAATTGCCAGCACTACATTTTACACAACAGCACCTGGATTGTTGAGTTTCAGTGATGATAATATTATTTCAGGTATCAGTATTAGTTCAACTAGACTGGATGATTTATACAATTCAGTTGAGGCAGAGTTCTATGATCAATACAACAAGGATCAAAAGGCCTATGCTAGAAATCAAATAAATGCAGGAGAAAGAAATCCCAACGAGCCGGACAATCAACTGCGTATGAGCCTGGATCTGTGTAACAACAGTATTCAAGCCGACATACTAGGTCAAATGGAACTGCGTCAAAGTCGTGATGACTTGGTCATTGATTTTACCTCAAACCACTATGGCATACAAACACAGGCCGGAGACATTGTTAACGTTTACAGTGAATTGTATGATTGGAATCCAAAACTGTTTAGAGTCATGCGTGTGAAAGAACAGGAAACAGAAGAAGGCGGCTTGGTGGCACAAATACAGGCCATGGAATACAATGGCGATGTCTATACTATAGAACCAATCACAGAATTTACCACAGAAGAAAATATTGGTATTGGTGTTTATGGTGCAAGTCCAAACTTACCTCCACCACCAGATGTTATCATTGCGGCCATTGATGCTGATGTTGCCATTCCCAACTTTCAATTGCAGGTCACAATACCAACTACAGGTGGTCCCTATGATGAAATAGAATTGTATTACACAGAAGGTTGGGATGAAATGACTGTGACAGGAAGTATTGTTCCTGGCACTGGCAGCAATGGTGCACCTGTAGGCAAAGGCCTACTGACAATTACAAGCACACCTTATGGACACATAAACGCAGGCGACCGCATTGACCTTGGTGCCACAGACATATTTGTTGAAAGTCAAATCGCAAACAATCCTGTGAGCAAAACATTTGTATCAGGCGGGCAGCCTGTTAGTGCAAATCCAGCCACGACTACAAGTAGATTGATTACACTGAACAATGTCACAGGTCTATTGATTGGTCATACTCTAACTGGCACAGGCATACCCAATGGCAGTTTTATTCTAGAAATTGACACAGGAACAAACACAGTTAGAATTGAAGATGCTGTGACTGCACAGGCCGCAGGAACTTACACAGTCACTGGTGGCCTGGGCACTTACATTGTGGATACCAGCACAACACTATCTGGATCAGCATTGTTGTATGACTTTCCAGAAGCAGACAACTACAAACTGTTAAAGAAGATCACACCAGAAGGCAATAATCCAACATTCACAAATGGTGAAATCATCACCGATGTAATTACCACAGTGCCTGCTAACAGTGCTACATATCGTCGTTGGTTTATCAAAGCCCGTATGGGTATCAAGAAACGCTTTGGTGCATTCAGCAATCCCGGAGCCACAGACTATAACACAGGTAGATTCCCATACAAGCCAAGTCCCACTGGCGGCGGTAGTTTGAATGATTTAACTGATGTAACTATTACAAATCCCGTGGAAGGTGATTTCTTATGGTATAATGGCACAGAATGGATCAATGAAAATGAAACCAGTGTTGATACCAAAGAAAAAACACTGAGTTTAACAAGACGCTATACCACAGCATGGGAAGAATATGAAAGTGTAGTGGCACAACGATTAAATGGTAGAGTTACAGACGCAGTCAATGACAACACCAATGATGCTGGTCCAGCACTGAGATTTGAGCGTAGCAGTGGCACACAATCAACAAAGACATATGTCAGTGGTGGTGCTATAGGTGCATTCACTGTGACATTAAACAATGTCACAGGTCTAGTAGTGGGTAATAAAGTAACTGGCACAGGCTTACCTGATGGCAATGGAGCACTGATAACCATCATCGCTGGTAATCAATTGACATTAGACACAGCCTTTACAGCACAGGCCGCAGGCAGTTATATCATTGGTGCACCTGTGGGATTTGGTCAATTGGCATTTGATTATTTTGGTAGCACTGATCTTCATAGGTTTAGGATTGTTACCAGCACGGATAACTTCTTAGAAAATCCTCCAAACACATACACCAATACAAATGTATTGATTGAAAGCACTAAAAATAAAACCAATATCAATGAAGGTGTGCTGTATGTGGATGCTGTTAATAACAGAGTTGGCATCAATGATACAACTCCAAGTTATGAATTACATGTAAATTCTGCTGAATCAGGTCCCAATGATAATGTTGAATTTGCATTATCTAACAGTGAACGAACATTTGTATTATCAAATAATGCCGCAAATGATACAGTGACTTTAAATCACAATGGAGATAGACTACAGTTTAATTTAACCAATCAATGGTTCAACACAGGTAGATTAGGTGTTAATAATTCTAGTCCTGCTTACAACTTAGATGTCACTGGTGATGGTTTTATATCCACTGATTTAACTGTGGGTAATAATATTTACATGAGGGGCACAAACCTAGTATTGAACAGTGATGGCACAGGCACTGAAGATGTAACTATTACATTTGAGCGAGGTGCCAGTGATGCTGTTATTAAATTTGGTGAAACCACAGAAGATAGATTTGAATTCAATCGTCCTTTGACCACAGAAAATGGATATGGTATTCGTGTTAGTCAAGATTTATTTGGCACAGGTCGTCATGGTGCTCTTATTTCTGGCACCACTGGATCAATATTCACAGGTGGTGACTTTTACTTTCAACGCAACAATGCCAGTTATCCCAGCACCAACGCCAGTATATATGTAGATAGATTCGGCGGTGCCACAGACAGTTATATTACTTGGACTGAATCAACAGCGTCTTGGTCAATCAGCAATGATCTGCAAGTTGAAAATAATCTTACTGTGAACAATGATATAAATCTAGTTGGTGATATTGTTCAACAAACCAGTGTCAGCACTAAGACAATAACAACCACAGCATTTTACGCAGAATACAGCAACAGTCTTTACTATGATCCTACAACTTTTACAACAATTGATAGTTGGGATAGAACTGTTTATAGAAGTGCCAAATATATTCTTAATATTGAAAACAGCAGTGATGCCACTAGATTCCAAACACTGGAATGCCTAGTATTAGGGACATCCACACCTTATATAACTATATACGCTGATATATTCAATGACGGTAACACAATAATATTAGCAGTTGATGAAGATGCTATAAACTTTCCTAATCAAACAAGATTAAGAGCATACGCAGTATTACCCATAGGTATTGGCGGTGGCACTACTCGTATCACTGGACAAAGAATCTTGTTTGCAAAATCAACATAAATAATGGTATAGATTCCGCAGAGTCTATACCTTATCCCTCAGGAGAATCATTATGTCAGGTGTATTATCATTCAGCGATTTCTTAGGTGGCCCGGACAATATCCAAGCCGAAGCAATCTTCCCATCAACCAAGCGCACATACGCTTACAACTTCAACACAAATATCACAGGTTGGACATTTGCCTTAGATTATCAAACACTGGTGGTAAATCCAGTTACATATGATCGCAATGGCGTGCCAAATTTTAGTAGTAGTTTAGTCATTGGATTCTTTCCCAAAGTAGATCCTGTTATTGACAGCAGTATTGTCAATGTAGTCAATGCCAGTCTAGGCACAGTCAACATTACAATTCCTGCTAACATGTATACAGGAGCACTTATTCCTGATGCTAGAAAGAATGTTCCAATCACAATCGTAGGTATTACTTGGACCACAGCAGATACACCCACACAGGTCAATAGTCATCGCTGGGCCTTCATACAAAGTTACGAGCCGGATGTCAGCATTGGTAATCCTATTTTAGAAAATAATTTTACAGCACTAACAATAGCATAAGGAGTTATTATGAGTAATATCTCCGTTACAACAAATCAAAGTGTAATAGCAGTCACACAAAATTCGGGCATCACTGTTACCACACCTGAAGGGCAGGTTATAAATGTCGAAGTGCCGAATAGTAGCGTAAATGTCACAAACACCACAGATGACATTACAATTTTAACTGCTGGCACATTAAACATTAATACAGGTAATGCTGTTACCAGTGTAAATGGTATTTCAGGTCCAACAGTGGTTTTAACAACCACAAACATTGCAGAAGGCACAAATCTTTATTATACAACTGCTAGACAAAACGCAGATTTTGATACTCGTCTTGCCACTAAGACAACAACCAATTTAGCAGAAGGCACAAATCTTTATTATACAACTGTTAGAGCCAACACAGATTTTGACACAAGACTAGCCACTAAAACCACGGACAATTTAAATGAAGGCACTACTAATCAATATTTTACAAACACTCGTTCAAGGACTGCCATCTCGGTATCTGATACAGGCGGTCTTGGTAGTCTGTCTTACGATAATAGCACTGGAGTTATTACCTATACTGGTGCCAGTGACAGCGAAGTCCGAGCCTTGTTTACGGCAGGAACCGGCGTTACAATCACCACAGGAACAATTGCCATTGGTCAAAGTGTAGCAACCACAGATGCAGTGACATTTGGTTCAGTTAGCATTGACAGTCGTGCTGTGCTAGATACAGCAACATTAACAACAAGTGCAACAACATCAGATCAAGTGTTAGATAGTTTTAGTGCCGCAACATATCGCACAGCAAAATATTTGGTAAGTATTGCAAGTGGCAGTGATTATCAAGCATTGGAAATATTAGTTGTTCACAATGGCACAACAGCCAATCAAACCACTTATGCAGATATTGCAACTAACACAAGTTTGGCTGCATTTTCAGTGGATATCTCAGGCGGAGTTGTTAGATTATTAACAACACCCACAAACTCCGTGACAGTTTATAAAGTCGCAAGAACCGCAGTAGTGGTTTAATCATAAGGACAATGAATTATGGCAAACAAGAATTTCAAGGCACGAATTGGTATAGAAGCACCTTTAATTGCCGCAGATAATGGGACAACAGCAATTACACTCAGCGACAACGATGTAACAGTGGTAGGTGATTTAACCGTTACCAGTAATACTATTAAATCAAGCAGTGCAACAGCATTAACACTAAGTGGTGCAAATGTCGCTGTAGCAGGCACGCTAGAATTGGATGGTAATATCATTAAAGCCAGCGATGGCACCACAGCACTTACAACATCCGCTGGAACTGGTAATGTAGCCTTTGCTGGAAATATAGATGTTCAAGGTGGCACAATCACAGAAAGCACTGGTGCTTTAAGCATCACCACTGGAGCCGCCAATGGCAACATAACATTGGATCCCAATGGCACTGGTAATGTTGTTTTAACATTGGCAGATGGTGGCAATTTAACTAATACAAGAAATTATGTAGCAGGTGCTCTTCGCAATTCTACTTTGGCAACCGCTGGTGATATTTGGGCATTGAATTCAACTGGACCAACTAACCCATATCGCGGTGTTAGCCTAGACAATAGTGCAGATAACACCAAAGGTGCTGGCGCTATTCTGCGTAGTTATAGCAATGCCAATGGTCTTCGTGGTCGTGTAGTATTTGAAAGGGCACGAGGAAGTTTGGCCAGTCCTGCGGCACTTCAAACAGGTAATATTATAGGTTCAGTGGATGCCACTGGTTATACTTCAACTGGTTGGTTAAATGACAACATCTCCGCTGTGGTGCCTGCGTTCTTTGGATTTTCAGCCAGCGAAAACTGGGTATCAAATACCAACATAGGTTCTAGATTCTTTTTGTCATTGGCACCCAGTGCAACAACTATCACTGACAATGCCAATCTTATAACAACCATTGAATCAACGCCTGAAAGCACTGCTCTTCGCAGTGATAGATTGGCATTCAGTCAAGGTAAAACTTCGGTATTTACAGCCACAGGTTGTAGCACCAGTGGCACAACATTGACCATTGGCACATTGGTCACAGGCACTATTGCAGTGGGTAATGTGATAACTGTGGCTTCTAGTGTGTCATTGCAGAACTATTATATCATATCTGGAAGTGGTTCAACTTGGACATTAAATGCCAGTCCTGGCACATTAAGTAGCCAAGCAATCACAGGTAATATTGGCTATATTGGTGGCACTACCAGTGCCAGTGTTGACATGCTGGCTGATCTAAAATTATTAAAAAATACAATTAAAGGCAGTGGTGGCACAACGCAGATTACCACAAGCAGTGCTGGTGCTACATTGGCTTTGGCTGGTGACGCAATTACATTGGAAAGCAGTGCTGGCACAGACTATGCTGTATTTTCAAACAATAATATATTAAATAATCGTGCTACTCGTAATGCTATTACCACTGCCACAGTCACAGAAGGTGCCACATATACACCTGCGGCCACTGATAACAACAGCATTAGTTTAACTGTTAACACTGGTTCAGGCACTACTATAATTGACTTAATAAACTTAACTGGACAAGGCACTGGCGGTATGTATACTATTATGATTCATAACAATGCCGCTAGTGGAACACCTATACAGATTAAAAATACAAGAATCAACACTAACAACTTAACCACACATACTATCCCCACAGGAGATAGAATAATGGTCACTGCTTATATTGTTGGCGATTACGCAACAGCAGAACATTTGAATGTAGCATAAAAGGAGCATAACATGCAAAGACGAGACTTACCAGAACGCGGAATGAGAACCAAGACCAACAAAGGCAAGAAGCCGCCTAAGAAGCGTTGAGGTCTAATATGCCAGTAAGACGAGTCACAGGCCCCCGAGGCGGAAAAGGATATCAGTATGGAACAACAGGAAAATACTACCCCGGTCCAGGAGGCCGTGATAAAGCAGCCAAGCAAGGTGTGGCAATACGCCTCAGCGAACAGCGAGCAAAAAAGAAAAAGTAAATCTAAGACCATGGCAAAAACAGAAGCAGAAGATTTGAACCTACATGTGCAGTTATGCACTGAAAGGTATAACGCACTAGAGGAGAAGATCCATGCTGTTGAATCCAGAATTGCGAAAATCGAAGCCAATCTCTCGGACCTTAAAGTTCAAACTGCGGCAGGCTTTGCTGACATCAGGTTGTTGCTGGAGCGTCAAAATTCCAGTAAGCAGACTCAAATGATTGCCACATTTGGCACCATCATAACTGCTGTGCTGGCATTCGTGGGCTACTTGATCACAAAGTAAAGCGGAGGGGTGCGTTAAATAGATGATGAAGCATTTCAAACATCATCCTGCTTGGAAGTTTATTGATACAAGTATTAATAGACTGCCAGATCCACGAGTCAGCATAGCAGTATTAACAGCATGGGCACCAGTTAAAAGCGACAACAGACAACGTCCAGGTGTGGAACCAGACAACTACAATTTTGCTGTGTTTGACAAAGAACCACATGACTTGAAATTCGTTGAAAACTCAGCATTCTATCTAAGTCAAAATCATGGACTCACAGGTTGGTTCAGTGTGTATGTTGTAGAAGAACGATTGCAGGCAGTGTTGTTCAATCGTGAAATGTTGCGGATACAACCCCGGGCAGTTTGGCGTTATAGTCGTGCCAAACCAGTTAGACCCACTAAACCAATACTCACCGAAAATGTCAATGGACTAAACAAATACAATATGACCCCAGAAGAACGACTTTGGAGCATGGGATATTATGAGAATCTACAACGTAAATACTTTGACGGAGATGAGAAATTCATTAAAGTCTTAGGCGAGCCCCGAGGGTTTGTCTTGAATTATCAGCCTGAGGTTGATGATTCCGGTGATTCTAATTATTTAGAAGAATCGTAATTACTGCTAGTATAATTGTTTAACTTTAGCCCTGGGATAACTCCTGGGGCTTTTTTTGCCCTTATATCATACTTTAGTATTATGAACCAAGACTGCCTAGACCAAATTAGAACAATGTATCAACTATACACGGGCACGGACATTGCAGATGCCATAAAGATAGTTCGTGCAGAAATGACCGCCGAAGAGGATAGACATGCACTACAGGTTGAGATTTTGGCTAAACAGGCTGAGTTGGAGAAGTTGACACAAAATAAATAAGGTAGTATAATATACACATAGCAAACGCTATACAGCATCAAGGTGCTAAAAAATTTTAACCAAACTTTAAGGAGTTTACAATGACAAAGAAAATTAGTCCAATCATCAAGCCTGTGGTAGAGGCTTTTCAAACAACATATTACCAAACATTAAATTTTGCAAATAATCCAGGTAGTGCCATTAATGGACAATTGGTAATGGGAGACGCAGGAACTGGTAAAAGTTTCTGGGTTAAAAAAGCATTGCGTGACGCAGGTGTTCAACAAAATGTAGAATACATTAAAGGCGGCACTATTACAGCCGCTAGCCTTTATGTTAAACTTTATCTAAACAGATTCCCGCATCGTATTTTAGTATTAGATGACGTGGATATTATCAACCATCCAGAAAAGGCTAAAATTGTTCCTTTGATTTTGGGTGCAGTTGAAGAAGGTAAAGATCGTCTCTGTAGTTGGAATACAGCAAAGAAAAATGCATTAATGGAAGAATTTGATGTTCCATTTGATTTTGCATTTAATGGCAACATTATTGTTATTACCAATTACACAATGGACCGTATCGGCGAAAAACTTGCTCAATGGAAACAAGCATTTAGCAGTCGTTTTAATGGTGTTAGTTGCGTATTCAATCATGAACAAAAATATATGTATACCAAGCATTTGGTTGAAAACGAAATGATGCTTACAGACAATTGCCGAGTTCATGACTATAGTATTGATGGTAAAAAATACAATGGTTATCCACAAACTGTAGTGGATGAAGCCATGGATTACATTGACGATAATTATATGCACTTCAGTGATATCACACCGCGAGTAGCAGTTAAAATTGCTGATACAATTTATTACAACACTGATCCAATGATGAAGCGTGTTATGTTGGCTAACTTGAAAGCAGGAGTATAATATGAATACGACACCAAGAGACTTAGATGATCATAATCCTGATGAGTGGGGCAATGTTCAATTGCCTGGAATGAGTGATGAAGAATTACATGCTAAGAATTGGAATGTAATTACAGCCGCACGAATTAGAGCAAATAATCCTGTTTATAAAGAAAAAGCAAAACAAACAAGACTTAAAACAATTACAGATCCAGAATGGAAAAGTAATCATAGTAATATAATGAAAGAACTTTATCAAAATAATGAAGTATACCGAAATAATTTAATTGAAGGTCACCAAAAAAGGATTAACAATCCAGAATGGATTAGAAAAAATAAAGAAAATTGTGAATCCAGAAAAAATGATCCAGCATATAAAGAGCAGATGAAACAAGTTGCTGTTAAAAGAAAATCTAATGATTCCTGGATAGAAGGACAAAAGAAAAAAGCAATTAATCAATATAATCCAATTATAACTCCTGAGGGTTGTTTTATGAAATATACATTGGGTGTAATTCATTATATGAAAATCTGGGGTTTAAAAAAAGGTGGTGCTGATTATAGATTAAGAAAATTACTTGATGATATAGATAATAATGATTTCAAAAGAATCTCCCAAGAAGAATATATTATGCTGACTGGAAAGGATATCACATGAAAGACGATGACCAAGAATGGGGCAATATTCAATTACCTGGACTCAGTGATGAGAAATTACATTCTACAAATTGGAATCTTGTCAAAACAGAACAAGAAAAAGAACATCTAAGAGCAATGGCTAATAAACAATGGGAAGATGAACAAAGTCGTCAACGAGCACAGGCAGCACAAGAACGTAGAAAATTATCTGGTTGGAATGAAAAGATGAAAGGTAATACCAATGGCTCTGGTGCCAGAAGTAAACCATTACCTAAACAAACTGCTGAATCAAATGCCCGGCGTAGTGCTACATTAATGGGCCGTGTTATTCCAAGTATTACTGGTGTTCCTAAACCAAAAGAAACTTGTCCCCATTGTGGTAAAATTGGTGGGCGACCACAGATGCTTCAATATCATTTTGATCGCTGTAAACATAAACAGATTTAAGACAACGAGACATAAATAATATTTGTAGCAGGCAAAACAACATACTCTCATATGTGTTCCTTAAACGTTATTTGCCAAAGTAAACCTTAAAAAGTCCTGCTACAAGATAATAACTGCAACGGAAGTTATCACTGAAAAGCCCGAGGCATATTCGGGCTTTTCTTTTGGCTAAATTAAACTTGTATAACTTGATATTTTAATGTATAATAGATAAATACTTTAGAAGGCAAATAACATGATTGAAAGGATGTATATGGCAGTTCAAACAGCAACAGGTCCGTGGGTAGTAATGAAGACAGCAGACAAGGAAAGTCGTTATGGTGGAGACTACACAGAAGTCACATTGGTAAACTCAAAGGGTGAGATAGCACACACCTATGTAGATCCAGACAATAAGAATGCAAAAAAATGGGCAGAGATCATTGATCTAACAGAACGAGGTTGGGGCATTATCATTGATGACTTAAAATACAAAGTCAAAGATGGAGCCATTGTTTACAAGAACAAAAGCCAGGAACCATTGATCAATGCAGACAGCCGAGTCAAACCCGTGCTGATCCAAAAAGACAAAGATCAAGTGCTGAAACGCTTGTGCGATGTCTTGGATTTATGAATCAAGACATAAATACTACACAGGCAAACAACGCTACCCAGCACATAATACACTAAGATAACTAACACCCAAGGTTGGCAGGCCAGTTTATAATACTGCTGTGGAAAAGGCGACATGAGACATCGCACACATGACATAGTAAGGCACTCCCGTTGGTAAATCCAACTATCCTGAGAAATGGAAGTGAGTCAAGCATTACTATAGTATGAATGTTAGCATACGAAAAACCGCGCTATAAAAATGTAAGCACAAGGGACGAGGCTTACAGCACATAAAGTGTATCGTGATAAGTTGGGAAAGCACAGAGCCCATTAGCACTGCGGTAAAATACTTATACCCGAGACAGGTGGAGAAACTCATCAGAATGTCATAAGATTGGGACCCGTGTGTCGGTCCCGTCTTGGCTTCAAAATCTTTCAGAATATCTTATCTACTTCTAAGTAAATCTATAATTTGCCTTTGAAAGAAATAACTTATAAAAAAAACGAAGTCAATGAACGAAGCGACAGCGCAGTGATTGATGAGTTTTAAGTCCTTTAGGACTTAGTAAGATGTCTATAAAACAAGTATTTTAATAAACAGAGATAAATAAAACAAAGGACGCAGATATGACTGATATGGAGATTGAATTTATGAGCCAACTATGGACAATACGAGCAGCCAAACCACGAGAACTGGGAGATGCATTGGGTCTATGTGATCCCACAACCAACACAATTATCGTAGATCCAGATCTACCCTCAAGTGTTATGTTACAAACATTGACACATGAATGGATTCACTTAATTGAAATGACCATGAATCTATGTTTAACTGAACAACAGGTAGATGCCATGGCCGCTGGTGTATTACACTTATTGGCTACTAATCCAGAATTACATGCGCTGTATCAAGCGAAAGTATTAGAAGAAGAACAGGAGCAGGAATAATGCCAGCAAAAAAAGGATGGCATAGAAAGAAACCTGGATATAAAGAAGTAGGTTCTTGGGGTTGGGATAATGACAGACTATGGAGTAAAATTGAAGTGAGCCTGGACATAGATGAATGTTGGCCATGGCAGGGAGCAATGAGTCCTACAGGAGCACTCATGGGTGCTTTCAAAAAAGATCCTGACACTGGTGAATTCCGTCAACAAATGACGCAGGCCCGCAGGCTCTGCTGGATGAGTGAAACCAATGAAGATGTCACACCATATCAAATCACAATGAAATGTGCCAATCAAGCGTGTTGTAATTTTTCTCATTTTGAGATTAAAGAAACAAATAGACCGGAGAAGTCAGAATGGTAATAGAAACCCGTATAGCCGACTATGCATTTGCTGGCATGAACGAAGAAGAAGAGTCAGCACTAAAAGAAGTATGTAAGAGATTCGCCAAAGACATGCGATATGACTTTGAATTCAGTTATTACAGTGTATACTGGGAAGAAGAGGCTTGGCTGAATGCCAATCTTGCCATGCCAGGCATTGACAGTGTGTTGCGGAGAGTTTCTTGATGGCAAGACCCAAGCCCACAATATTACTCTCCAAAGACTACACAGAAGCCACAGGCATTGATGTGTTAGCCGCTGATAGTTTATATGCTGTGTTGTATAAAAGTCAGCCTATAAACGTAAAACAAAGATACTTCTGTATATCAGGACACATTAAAAAGTATCCCAAGTCAGTGTTTACAAATGCCGCACCAGCAGAGAACCTAGCGGCCAAGTTAAATGAAGACTTTGAATGTAATGACTTTACAGTAAAGAAAATATTATAAAAAGGAATAAATATGAATACAGAACAACTAGTAATCAATCAAGAAGATTATAAGTTAAAAGTTAAAAAGACTTGGGTTGAAGCCACAGGCGTATGGCACATACAGATATCCAGTCAAAGCATATTTGACAACAGGTTCGAGATGTTTCTCACACCCGAACAACTTGAACTATTAAAGGCAGCACTATGAAATTAAATTCAATGATTGAAAAAGAAGAAACATTGTTAGAAGAACAAATCCGTTTCTTCCGCATGGTAAATGGCATACTTGCAGGAGCATTCTTCACGGGCTGTGCAATAGCAATATACAAAGTTGTAGGATTATTTTTCTAATGGCAATACAAGAAGGCACAAAGATAGTCAAAGGCTTGGTCATAGGTCGTAATAAAGTAGTAGTGCCACCTGAAGAAGTAGAAGACTTGGCCAGTCTAGGTTGCACTGACAGAGACATTGCCAATTGGTTTGGTGTAGATGAAAACACGCTGAGATATAGTTTTAGCGACTATTTGTTAAAAGGCCGTGAGAACTTAAAGATATCACTACGCAGAGCCATGCTGAAAAATGCCTGTGTAAACTTAAATGCCGCTGTGCAAATCTTTCTAGCAAAGAACATGTTGGGCATGAGCGACAATGGTATGGTCACAGACAATTCAAAAGTTCTACCTTTCACAGATGATGAAGATGACAAACCCACTGAAGAACAACTGGCAGACATGAAAGAAGAATATGCGGAGTTAAATGCCGCTGAGTAAAGCACAGCGTCTTATTGCAGACGCACCATTCCGTTTCCGTGTTGCAGTATGTGGAAGACGCTTTGGTAAGACACACCTAGCAATTAGAGAACTGGCCAAGTATGCCGCCAAACCAGACCAGCGTGTTTGGTATTGCGCTCCAACTTACAGAATGGCCAAGCAGATTGTTTGGAAGAAACTAAAGAAGAAACTACTAAGTATCAATTGGGTAAAGAAAGTAAATGAACAAGATCTCACATTGGAGTTGGTCAACGGCAGCGAGATATCTCTACGCGGTGCTGATAACTATGATAGTCTGCGTGGTGTGGGACTGAACTTTATCGTCATAGATGAAGCCGCAGACATAGACAGCGAAGCGTGGTATGAAGTGCTACGCCCTACACTGGCAGACACTGGAGGACACGCATTATTTCTAGGCACACCCAAAGGCATGAACTGGTTCAAAGACATCTATGACAACCACACCACAAGAACAAACTGGATGAGTTTTCAGTTTACCACAGTGGATGGTGGCAATGTTCCCCCAGAAGAAGTTGAACAAGCAAGACAAGACTTGGATGCTAGAACATTCAGTCAAGAGTTCTTGGCAACATTTGAAAACTTCAGTGGCATCATTGCCTATGCATTTGGACAGCATAACATCAAGTCTGCAGAAGAAATAAATGTCAACGAACAACTTATACTGGGCACTGACTTCAACGTGAATCCAATGAGTTGCACAGTTATGAGAAGAACTCGAGATGGCCTACATTGTATAGATGAGATTGTTCTCAACAGTAGCAACACCAATGAATTAATAGATGAGATACGAAATAGATATCCAAAGAATCCTATTACAATATTTCCAGATCCTGCCGGCGTGCAAAGAAAAACTTCAGCAAATGGCAACACTGATATTAAAATACTAGAGAACGCTGGCTTTACAGTGAGATATCACCGCCAGCATCCATTGGTGAAAGACCGTATCAATAGTGCTAATAGTTTGTTCTTCCTGCGTGATGATGACACTACACGCTTCTACATTGATCCCAAGTGCAAGCACACAATAAAAAGTCTGCAACAGTTCTGCTACAAGGAGAATAGCCAAATTCCAGACAAGGATTCAGGTTTTGATCACATGTTTGATGCGCTGACCTACGCAATACAATATCTATTCCCCATAGATAAGATACGAGAACCTGTTGCTCCTAGAGCATTCGGACATGCACTAGCATAAATAACATATACATATTGGAGTCATAAATGGCTGAGTTACAAACATTTCAAAATGCTTACCTGCAAGCCACAGCAGGAAACACAACATACAGCAGAAATCAACTACGCTGGAAGTTTTTGCTTGATTCATACACTGGTGGACAGGCCTACCGTGAAGGTGCTTATCTACAGCGTTATGCATTGGAAACAGACAGTCAATACGCTGTTAGATTGCAGAACACACCTTTAGACAATCAATGCCGCAGTCTTATTTCATTGTATATCAGTTTCTTGTTTAGAGAGAAACCACACCGTGAGTTTGGTAGTTTAGAAAACAATTTTACCATTGAAGACATTCTAGAAGATGCAGACCTAGATGGACGCAATATGAATGCGTTTATGAAAGATGTGGCAACTTGGAGTAGTGTATTTGGACATGTATGGATCTGTGTAGCCAAACCTGATGTCGGTGCGATCACCATGGCAGACGAACAAGCCATGAATGCCAGACCTTACTTGTCAATGTATAATCCGCTTAGTGTTACTGACTTCAGATGGGCAAGACAGCCTAATGGCGGTTACCAATTAGAATATATCAAGTATGTGGAAGAAGTCAATGGCACTGAAACTGTTGTTAGAGAATGGACATATGATACTATCACAACTTATAACTTAGACACGCAACAAGAGCGTGTTACGGACATGACTGTGGAAGTAAATGGACTAGGTTATCTACCATTCGTCTGTGCTTATGCTGAACGCAGTCCTGTTCGTGGCTTGGGCAATAGTTTGATTGATGACATAGCGGATCAACAGCGTATGATCTACAATGAATTGGCAGAAGTCTATGATTCAATTAGATTAGATACTCATCCCAGTCTAGTAGCCACAGCAGGCACAAACGCACAAGGTGCGGCCGCAGGTCAAGTTATCACCATGGAAGAGAATTTGGATCCAAACTTAAAGCCATATGTCTTACAGTTTGAAGGCGGCCAGATTGACAAGATCTACAATTCAATCAACAATCGTAAAAAGATGATTGACAGCATGGGTAATGTTGGTGCAGTGCGTGTCACAGAAACTAAATCAATGTCAGGCATCGCCATTGAAACAGAATTCCAATTATTAAACGCAAAATTAAGTTCTATGGCTGATAACCTAGAACTAGCAGAAGAAAATATCTGGCAGATTATTTACACATACATGGGTGCAACCTGGGATGGTGAAATAACTTATCCTGATAACTTTGCACTGCACAATCGTGACAATGAACTAAGTCAATTAAAGACTGCCAGCGAGATTGTTCAAGATCCTGTAAAGCGAGCATTGATAGAAAATGAAGTTATGGAAACTTTAGACATTGAAATGCCAGAACACGAACTTGCTGAACAATTGGCAGAACAACAAGGCGTGCCCAGTCCAGATGAAGAAGAAATAACAAGAACCTACGAAGACGGCACAGCAATTAGTCCAGACTTACCAGAGGCTTATGAACCTGCAACTGGCGAAGAAAATTGTAAGAACTGTGGATACTATCTAGAAGGCTTATGCACACGCTGGAACAATGCTCCAGTTAAAGCAACTTGGTGGTGTGCTGCCTGGGAACCAATGAGCGAATAATGGCAACATACACGCCTACACTAGAAATGTCTAATGCCGCAAAGCGTGGCTTGAAAATGCGTGAACAGAGTAGTCCCAGTAATCGTGGTGGCACCGCTGTGGGACTTGCTCGTGCTAGACAATTTGCAAACAGAGAACAAGTAAGTTTAGATGTTGTTAAAAGAACATACAGTTTTCTTAGTCGTGCGGCTGTATATTATAAGCCCGGAGAGAATACTCCCGGCACACAGGCATACTTACTCTGGGGAGGTCCTGCTGCTCTGACCTGGGCGAAAAACATCTTAGACAATATTGAATAAAATTATATAAATACTATACGAGAAATTATTCTCAAAACATTAACTCTTAAAGAGGCGAGGACCACGATGACCCAACAAGAAACATCGGCTACAGAGAATACTGATAACTCTCAAAATGATCAGGCAACAGAAAAGACTTTTACGCAGGCAGAAGTAAATGCTATTCTAGCAAAGACCAAAAGTCAATTAGAAAAGAAATACTCAAGCAAGTATGAAGAACTTGGTGATCCAGAGCAACTGCGAGAAATCGTTAGTCAGCATCAAAAGATTCAACAAGAACAACAACTCAAGCGTGGAGAGTTTGATCGTGTTATTCAAGAATTAGCAGCCAAGAAGGATGCAGAAATTCAAAAGAGGGATAGAGTAATAGAAAGTTTCAAAGTAGAAACTCCTATTGTAGATGCCGCGGCTCGTTATCGTGCTGTGAATCCGGACCAAGTTAAAGCATTGATTCGTAATCAAGTTAGACTGGGTCCAGAAGGTGAAGTTGAAGTATTAGATGAAAAAGGTTCTGTTCGCTATGATGACAGCGGTAAGCCCGTAAGTGTTGATTCTTTTGTCCAATCATGGCTCCAAAGCAATCCGCACTTTGTGTCGGCAGCACCTGCCACAACTAATACTCGTAGCAATGTCACTGGCAATACTACAAGCAAGGTTGATATGACAAAACTAGATATGAAAAATCCTGAGCATAGAAAAATATATGCGGATTATAGAAAAAAGTCCGGCATAGCCTAAAATTCATTTAAGGAGAATTATTCATGGCATCGACAACAACAACCCTAAACGACCTGTTACCTGAAATTATTCAGGAAGCAATGTTCGTAGCATCAGAACGCAGTATCATGCGTGGTCTGGTAAAAAATTATGCTTTGGCTCCAGGTCAAGGTAAAAATGTAAATGTTCCAATTTATCCAACACAAACTGCCGCAGTTATCACTGAAGGTAATGAAGTTAGTGATACATCAGTATCAACAAACACAGCACAACTAACTGTTCGTCCAGTTGCTATCCGCACATTGCTAACAGACTTGGCTCGCCAAGCAAGTGCAAGTAATGTAGTTGCAGACCTAGGTCGTTTGTTTGGTGAAGCAGTTGCTCGTAAAATGGACCAGGACTTAACAGCATTGTTCGGTTCATTGAACGCTGGCTTTGGTGACTACACAGGTCAAATCACAGCCGCTTCAATCTTCCAAGCAGTTGCTAAGTTACAAGCCGCCGCTGTTCCAATGGACGGTATGGTCTGCGTATTACACCCAGAAATCGCTTATGACTTGAAGGCTGCTTTGACAACAGGTGGTAATACACCATTCCAAACTGGTGGTCCTAGTGACAATGCCAACGAAGCAATGAGAACTGGTTATATCGGCACATTGGCTGGTATTCAAGTTTATCAAACAAGTAACATTGCTAACACTGGCACAGCCGGTGACTACGCTGGTGCTGTTTTCAACCGTGACGCATTTGGTCTAGGTATGATTGGTGATATCGCTATTGAAACACAACGCCGTGCGGCTTTCTTAGGTGATGATATCGTATGTTCAGCATATTATGGCACAGGTATTCTACAGAATAACTATGGCCGTTACTTGGCATTTGATTCAAGCATCTAATTGCTAAATTAATCTAAAGGACTATCACAATGAATAGAGCATTTATATACAGTTATAAAACATTCGTAAGTTTTGCGACTTATGAGGATGTCACTCAGCGTGATAGTCGTGTTTTTGAAGCAAATGAAGACTTAACAGAAACTGAAATCAACGATTACTTAGAACAAGCCAGTCAGCGTATTCTAACACAAATTAGGAACACAGAATGGTGGAGAGAATATCAGCGTAGAATGGCACAGATCATAAATCCAAACCTATTACCCGCTGTTAATCCAGATTATATCCTAGCCAGAACGCAGGAGTTCATAGACCTTAATGTGTATTTTGCATTATATGAATATGTGTATCCCAGCATTGCTGACTTTGGCAATCCTGACAGTGCAGAGATTGCAAAGATCAAGTTCTATAAGGACAGTTATAATCTATTGTTTGACGAAGTAATTAGTGCAGGAGATTGGTATGACTTCAGCGAAAATGGCACAATTGATACCAGCGACAAGATGGCCGCTTTCACCAATAGAGTTCGTGTAAGATGAGAACAGAATTATTAACTTATTTGACAGCACAACTGACTGATTCCATAAAAACCAGTCAGGAACTGCCGTTTCAAGAAGGAACTAATCCTCTTTATCTAAAGAATGCTCGTAGAGTATACTTGGACGAACCCTATACTGAACAGGACACGCTGTTGCCTACCCTGGGTAGTTTGCAGATCAATCAACGAACGACTATCGTAAGATGGTTCTTGACCATGGACGCAAAGCAACGAAACACAGATTTAGATTCAGCATTGACAATCTTAGGTAGTGCTAAAGATATCACTACCATCACAGGTGTGTTTACACGCTTGTTTGACTATACAGTCACCATAGACAACGATAGGGTTATCTATGAAGGCGAATACAGATTCGCAAATTTAGCATAAGGAAAATAATATGGCATACATATTCCCAGCACCCGGCGTTGCCAATGTTCAAGCAACTCTGACGATATATAATTATGCGTTGTCCAGCGACGCAACAATGAGTATCCCAGCAATGCAAGACATTACCGTTAACAACGCCAATGATCTATTTACTTGGACTCAGTTAGACTCAGGCAGTAAATTAAATGTTGCTACGACAGCAACCAACGGTCTTGACTTGAACATTGTTCTTGATCAAGATAAATTCTTTGGAAAATTCACAACTGTGGCTACCCCGGCTGCGTTACCAGTCGCCGGTATGACTGTTGACGACATATTTTTTACCACATCTACATCTGCTTGGTATAAAGCAACATCAGCAACTGTAACTACCTTGATTACAGGTGGTTCAACAACAGTTAGACCAGCAATTGCCGCAGGCATTTTTGGTCTAAGCAAAGACAAGAGTTTAGTTGATTTTGATTTATACTTGGGCGACACAAGCACAGGCACAGCAGGCAAAACTATTAGTGGGCTTGCTTACATCACTGGCTTGGCTCCAACAGTGTCAGCAGACGCTCCTGTATGGGTTTCACCTTTAACATTGACTGTAACTGGTGACTACACAGTAAGTTAATTCTTTAATTAGAATTACATCAAGCACCTTCGGGTGCTTTTTGTTTGGCTGAAAATAATGTATAAATAACACTGAGGAGATATTATGATATTTGATAACAAAACAGATGATGAGATATTTCGCAGTATAGAAGCAGAAATTGCCAAAGCACTCAGCGAATTAAGATGTGCCAAGAGAGACTTGGAACAAGCAGAAGTTAGAATGAAGTTTGCACTAGCAACCGTTCATTACTTAAAACAAAGATATGAGGATATGAAATGAAACTAACACAACTGGCAAGTAAGCCACAACTAATTAAAATTACTCTAGACACACCAGAGATCAAAGAAAAATATGGTGATGAGCTAGAGTTTTGGATCATGGATAGACA
>Ga0114975_10000612_pt1 | contig 26951 bp, 32 predicted proteins | sample S_130626_EF_Meta_FD_87031 | JGI IMG/M metagenome (GOLD analysis project Ga0114975, IMG submission 87031) | Freshwater microbial communities from Lake Simoncouche, Canada to study carbon cycling - S_130626_EF_MetaG | ecosystem: Environmental > Aquatic > Freshwater > Lake | place: Lake...
AACACCTACACGATATTTCCATTTCTGTAATTATGCCTATATTTTGAGTCGTAAGGGCGCTCAGAAGATTCTAGAGGGTATTCGTAAGTCTGGTGGTTACACAACAAGTGCCGATCATATGGTGTGCAATCGTATTGATACTATGAAACATTATGTAATAACTCCTCTTCTTGCAGGATGCTATCAAGATGAAGATCCCAAGTATCAGGTTAGCGCATTTAATAATTTTAATCGTGTGGATGGATTTGATAGTGATTTGTGGAACAATGATGAACGATTTACAGAAGAAGAAATTAAAGTAGCAATTGATACCGGTGATTCAAATATTGATATTATGAAAATTCTACAAGATACTAAATCTGCGACGAATCCTTCTAATCCCGTAGTTATAGTGGATCAGCCACAAACCCAACCACACACTCGGTTTTATACAATTGGAGATCACACAATTCATCCAGTGGCACAACTAGAGGCTACATGGTTACACACATGTATTGGTTCAGAGTTTAATACAAGAAGCATATTACAAGAAACCCATGAACCTTTAGATACAAACCCTATCTTTATAGTATCTAAACCTCATTTTTCAAGTTATCTTCCAGTATTTGCTAAATATGAAGCGGCAGGGAAATCGTTTTCTGCGATTCATATATCGGATGAATTCGGATCGGATCCTATTGACTGGTATTCTTACAAGTCTTGTAAAGCGGTAGTTCGTAATTATATTCGTGAAGATTGCGCATCTATGAGTCATGTATATGTGCTCCCCCTAGGTCCAAATTGTTATACAGATAAGGTAAAGGATGTTACAGCAGAGCGCACCAATGTGTGGTCTTTTTTTGGGACCGGTTGGCAAGACCGTAAAGTACTTCTAGAACCTCTTCAGACTCTACAGCCGAATAAGAGTAAATTCTTTGCGAATTGGATGGATTCTACAAATCTTTCTAAGGAATCTTATAGTGCCGAATTATTGAATAGCATGTTTGTTCCTTGTCCAAAAGGACAGAATGTTGAAACATTTAGGTTTTGGGAAGCATTAGAACATGGAGCAATTCCTATCTATATTCGTACGAATGGAGATGACCTCTATTTTAGGTATGTATCTTCCAAATTACCTATTCTATCCTTACCTTCCTGGATTCACGCAAGAGATTTTATACAGAGTCTCTTACAAAATAAACCAACACTCTTACAATATCGTACTACGATGTTGGAAAAATGGTCCAAATGGAAACAAGACATAAAAGAGGAATGTAAGGCTAGGCTTTGTCTTAACCTTGCTTCTTAGGAAAAAAACAAGAAAATAGATTCCATGTTCGTTTAGATCGACTCACAACAGGAATATATGTTGTTTGTGTCTGTGGTAAACGATGTGAAGTTTGATTTTGTAGAGTATACATGGAAGACCAAGTAGTAAACGTATGTGAATTTCCCATACTTTTATTACATGTACTACAAATAGGAATTAGATTTTCTACAACTGTTTGTCCTCCTTTGGATTCTGGAATATTATGACCTGCTTCAAATGTAAAAGGCGTAATTGTAGTTTGACACCAACTAGTCGGACATTTTACGCGAAACCGTTCGCCCATGTGATTAATCCATACTTGATTTCGTAATGCTGTAGGAATTTTTTTCTTACGATAGGTTCTTTTAGGGATATAGGAAAATGATTTCATGATTGGCATTGGGTCCATCGCTCCAAATATAGTGTGAAACAGGTTAAAGCCTTCCAACTATACAAGTTCTAGAATACGATGTCAACAATCCCATCTTATCTTCAGAGTCTTGAGGCTGTGCTGAATGGTACAAATGCTGTTGCTGCTACTCCTGCTGTTGCTGCTACTCCTGCTGTTGCTGCTACTCCTGTTGCTACTACTCCTGTTGCTACTCCTGCTGTTGCTACTCCTGTTGCTACTCCTGTTGTTGCTACCCCTGTTGCTACTCCTGTTGCTACTCCTGCTGTTGCTACCCCTGCTCCTGCTCCTCAACTTCCTTCCTTTCTAACATCTTCTCAACTTAGCGCTGGACTTACTACAAGCAATGCTGGATCTACAGATGGAAAACTGAAGCTTCTTCTTGTGGGTACCCATGCCCACCAGTTTACTGGTTACAGTAAGGTAACATATGGGATGCTACGTGTTCTTGCGAAACAGAAGAATCTAGTCATTACTCATTTTGGTTTTCAGCGAAATCCAACTCTTCCTCCCAATTATAGACCGTACCCCCCTTCTATACGTGTATTAGATGCCGCCGATATGGAGGCAAGAGCAACACCACCTGGAACAAATCCTCCTCCTCAAGGATTTGGATTTAACGTACTTCCTGATGTTATTCGTCAGGAGAAACCCAATGTTGTAATGATTTACAATGATATGGCGGTTGTTTCTCGCTTTCTTGAGGAGATTCGTAAGTCTGGTATTACACGCAACTTTAAGATCTGGCTCTACGTAGATCAAGTCTATAATACTCAACTTCAACCCCATCTTGATATCATCAATCGTGATGGAGATCGTGTCTTTGCTTTTACAAAGTACTGGAAGCAATGTCTGAAGGATCAAGGAATTACTCGTCCTTTGGATGTGCTTGGCCACGGATTTGATCGTGATATATTTTCTACTATGGATCGTACTGAAATTCGTAAGAAGCTCAATCTTCCTCCTGATGCCTTTATGCTTGTAAGTTTGAATCGCAATCAACCCAGAAAGCGTTACGATCTTCTGATTATGGCGTTTACTGAACTGATTGTCAAGTATCCAACCAAGCCTATTTTTATGATGTGTGTCTGCGATAAGGGAGAGAAGGGTGGATGGTGGTTGTTTGAACTCTTCGCCCGTGAACTCAAGCTGCGCTCAGCCCCCATGGAGCGATTTGGGAATCGTCTAATGATGACAAATCAGGATATGGCATTCCGTGATGAGGACATCAATATGTTTTACAATTTAGCAGATGTTGGAATTTCTACTGCAGATGGAGAGGGATGGGGTCTCTGTAATTTTGAGCAAATGGGAGTAGGTGTTCCCCAAGTTGTCCCTGAGATTGGCGGATTCAAGGACTTCTGTAATAAGGACAACTCTATTCTTGTAAAACCCAAGTACAAGCAATATCTTCCTGGTGCCTACAGCCCAGTGGGTGGAGAATGCGAAGTCTGTGACCCTCATGACATTTGTCTCGGTATTGAGGAATACCTTATGGATTCCGAGAAGCGCAAGAAGCATGGTGTAGAGGCAAAAAAGACGGTACTGTCCTATACCTGGGAGAAGGCAACGGAGCCTTTGATCAAGCGTCTTAACCAAGAGTTGGAGGCAATGAAGGAGGATGATTAGGAAGTATCGGATTTGAACTCCACGATGTTACAGTGAGTTTCTTCCATTGCTAGTACCATCTTTGCGAAGGAGTCGTAAGATTTTCTATGAATAATATGTTTGATTAATAATGGTTCATCATACATATTACTGGATGTCAAGGCAGTGTCTAGAATCCGTGTAGCCTCCCCTTCTATCATACACTGTATTGTGACGGTTGTAGGAGGGAGCATTGACAAGAGGACTTTTACATCTTCCTGACCATCATATACTACAATTAGATAGGTAAGTTCCTTTGACTCCAAGAATTCTTTATAGACTTGTACTTTTGTCTGTAAAGATGTATAGTGTGGGATATATTGTGGGCCCTGAGACCATGTAAGAGGAAATGCCTTGGATCGTAGGGAGTAATTACTCTCTTCTATGTAAACTTTGTTAGGTGAAACGATTACAAATGTATCTATAAAATCTTCATTAGCATAAACACAATGAATTTCATTCATTACAACATAGATACGACAACAGGTTGGCTTTCGTGTAATACATAGAGCACGAATTTGAATTAAATAAGGACCATATAACTCAAGAATTGATTCTGGAATAGTTTCAGCCCATTCTTTCAGAATTTCTTGAACTGTATATTCTATACGGTCTTCCAAATCAAGCCGTTCACTTATCGGCAGTGAGAATCTAGTATCGTATTTGTACAAGATGGAATGTACTCGTTCCATCTTATAGTTATCTTAGGTACTTGGAGTATAGTTAGATCGGTAGTTTCAATTTTTTGATTGTTATTGTTCGGTGGGGATTGATTTATAGAAATTTTAGAATAATTAAAAATACGGTTGCTAAGCCAATTGAGAGTTGTACTGTTTGTACGACCCCCTTTGGAAAGAGTTGCTGGAAAATATCCAAGTGAAATGCTCCTAGGATTCCAAGATAGAGTCCTCCAAGGAATACTAAGAATTGTGCGACTAGCTGAAATGGTTTTAGTATAACCATCGTTCCTACTTGGTACTGGAAGATTCTAGTAGTTTAACATTGTTTTGACCACCAGTCACGTGCTTTCTTAGATGCTTGTTTTGCCTTTGTAGCAAGATCAGAATCAGTTGTTTGATAGGTCTTTCCGCAGAGCAAGAAACTGTTTATGAAGGTCTATACAGGGTTAAGTGATCCCGATAGTAATATAAAAATATATTGGATATATATTTTTATATTACTATAGATTTTAGATCGGCAAATATTTCAAACCGGGTTTAGGAGTGAGAATAATTGGGGAAATATCACACCAATATGAAAACTCACAGACTATTTATAAAATTGATTCACTTATTTATAAATATTTTGAAATTCTCGTATAAATACCTGTTTGAAATATTTACTTATTTAAAATAGTCACACTGTAATGCTATACCTAATATTTTCTAGGTAAGGCAGTTCAAAGATTTGAACCACTTCCTAGCAGATATAGATTCTTTGATTGCTGCATGACGTAAATCGGAATCTGCTGTAACCGCCGTCTTGCCGCATAAAAGATAGGAATGTGTTCTTGCATAGCCCCATTGTTGTTCTGTTGCGAAAGGGCGATGACCTGTTCTCCACGCTGCCATGCCACGATTATAGGACTGTTTGATGTATTTGAGAGGAACTCCTGTTGCTTCCGATTTTTGTTTGAGGCTTGTCGCATTCGGGAACAAGGAACGCCATCGTTGTGTATAGCTGGAGGATTTGGATTTGCCAAGTTTATCCGTCTGGAATCCAACGTAGGCCTTCGGATCCTTCCAAGACTTTTTGCTGAATCGCTGAATTTCTTTTTTTCTCTGAAGTTTCTGTTTTCTTGTCAAGCCTCTGTAATATTTGGGTGGCCAGAATTCCTTGTTCTTTTTTAAAGTTTTGGTTGATCTGGATTTTCCCATCCCTCTACTAGAGTCTGGTTTGAGATGGTCTGTCCTTGTATGCTTTCACGTCAACAACAAGGTGGTTACAAACCTACACAAAAGGACCGTAACATGCTTCGTAAATACAAGGCTGGAAAAAGCATTGGATTTACGGGTAAAGCTTCTTTAAAAGCCAAAGGAATGTTGCCTAGATCCAATGGAACCTACAAACTCGGTCCGAAGTACTCCGGAACTGGTAAAGAGAAGCTGCTTACTCGTCGTCTACGGCATGTCACTTTAAAGCGACGTTAAGTTCACACTTAAATTCTGGAAATTGCCATCCTTGTTGCCGATACCATTTCACGATCTGGATTGATATCGGAAGACCTATAGTTTCTTGAAGAAACATTGTATCTAAGAAACAAGCCAGTACAGATACAATCATCAAAGGAGTTTTCTCATGAAGAGCGTCCTTGAAAGTTTCCATATCTTTCACAGTTCCTTGTGCCACAAGATTTGTAATCCACGCATGATTCTGTAGGGTGGCCTTCACTTTTCGTTCTAGTGTTTTATTCTCTAAACGTAAGAAGACTTCTGGAGACCACCAACGGTGTTCCAATTCAATTGACTTGAGTTGTTGTAGGAGTGGTTCCATTTTTTATGTGTAGTTGGTTTATGGTTTGTGGTTTGTGGTTTCTGATTTCTGATTTGGGTATTTAGCACGTCAAATTTTTCTTCTGGTTTTATAGTGCCCTTCTAGACGGGTATGGATCCAACAAATCCAGCGGAAGAAGAAGAGTATGGTGCCTTGCGCACACGAAGTGGATACCTCGTAGCCGACGCAGTTCGCAGTTTCAAAGTCGCTCTAGAACAAAGCGGCGCACCTGCTGCTGGAAAATCCATTCATTATTCAGCCGATCTGATTTGCAGTGGCTGTTTTCAGCTTTGGCAGAAACTCCTCTATGACTACGCGTTTGATCATATTGGAATCGCAAGTCCCCGCATGTTTTGGTTCCTGCGACAACGATTTGCCGATCTGAATGTTGCATGGGCGAAGTTACCAGCCGAACAGTTTTACAGAACGGTAGAATATCAGAAAACAATTGCCGAATGTGTACTTGTGTTGCGAAGTTGTCCAAGACGCCCTGCCTTGAAAATGCCTCGTGTTGCTCCAGAGTGCCACAATGAAGAATGGGTTCGGGGTGCCACTGGGGCAGCCCCCGTTTCAGCGGCCGTAGGCCGTGTCTTTCGTGGCGGCAGTGATTTAGCCATCCTTCGGCGTGTCGGCGATGAATTTGCGAAATCCTGTGCCGATGGAGCCACTGAAAAGGCATTTTTCTGGATGAAATGGCTCTTGGAAGAAGACGCACGACTCCGCAAAGACGGTGGTGGAAGTCTGAGTACATTGGATCGTGGTCCTCCTCAATGGTCTGGAAAACAGCGATCAGGTGTCGGTTTCTTTATTGCTGCTCTCATCTCAGAACTCTTCAAAGAATTCAGTTTAAAATACAGTCTTCGTATGTCGGAAGAAATGCAAGCACTTTTACAGTTGTATAGTTATCCCGATAAAGTCTTTTCAGCCAAACGCCGTCTAGATTTGCTTTGCTTGGCAATTCAGATTGTATGTGAAGTTCCTCGCTGGAAAGTTCCAGCCGCCCCCGCCCTTGTGAAAGATCCTGTAGCGTTGGAACGAGCCATGAGTCATGCGGAAAGTTTTTTTCGTGAAGTGTTGGCGTATGATGCTCCTCTTGGAGATGTCGCAAAAGAGGCGAAAAAAGGGTCTGGAAAAGCAACGGTTCCTACTATCAAACCCTTGTCTGGAAAACAGTTGAAACAAATGAATACAGATGAACATTTGGCTGCTTATAACGCTTTGATAGATGGATATTATAATAAGCTTTAACTACCAAAGCTTTCGCAGCCAAAGCTCTAATAGATACGAATTTTGAATCTCCTATCAATCTTATACTTCAGATGTGTATCACGCCACCAGGAACTCCTATAAAAACGATTTCCATTCCCATGAAAATGATTATACAGAATTCGCTGTGCAATATCGTATTTTTTACACATTTTGCGTAAAATTAGTTTAAAAGAAGTGGATGCCTTTCTTGCATTTTTATACTCTTCTGTCTGAGTCAGTTTTTTTACTGAATCCTTGTGTGTTCCTTTTAAAACAGTCATTACATCCTTAATTTTAGTTTTAAACGCTGTATGATGTTCTGTCAGCGTTGCGTTAAAAGTTCGTATAGTTGTATTTAATGCAGTACGTTTTTTTTGTAGAACAATTATATCCTTATTAAATTCTTCTGACGACTCTATTAAATTTGTAATAGTGTTTTCTGTAGTAGTTTGATTTCTACGCATTATTTCAAGTTCATTTACTCTAGCAAATAATTCGTCATGTATTTCTGTATTCATTATTAGTCTCTCACAGGAAACACAACTAGATGGTATATCTAAATAAATGTGGGATCCAAAATGAAGTATAAAACATCGTAAATGTGCCTTATGACCACAATCTAAAACTGTTTGACTTACTTCTATTATACGTTCCTTACAAACCATACAAGTATTTTCTTGATCTTGCTCTTGATCTTGCTCTTGCTCTTGCTCTTGCTCTAAAGCCGACATCCTATTTAATGGAATAACGTAGTATCTGTTTAGGCATAGGATACACATATGACACCATTATACAATCGCCCCTATACAAACGATGAACTAGAAGTCTTTCGTATGTGTAAAAAACTCAAAGAAGACGGCTGTAAAAATAATACCGAAGCTGAAAAAAGGGTTGGTATTCAACTATGGCATATGTCTCCTTCATCTATTCAGATTCTTGTAAAACAATGGTTCTACAATAGGGAAAAAATTGATCTTCTTCTTGCCTTGTCTGAACTACAAACCGATAAACCCAACACAATCAATCATGATGGGCTCACAACACAGTACTCCGCAGATTCTAACCCTACAAACACGGTTGCGTGAGGCAGCCGTCGCCTATTACGAAACAGAGTTACCGCTCATGACCGATGCCGAATACGATGCGCTCGTAGAGCAATTACAAGTGCTTGATCCAACAAACACCTTCTTCCAACAAGTCGGTGCCAATCCGTCGGCCAATGTGGTTCAGTTGCCAGTTCCTATGGCATCGTTAGATAAACAAAAGCCTGATACGCTCAAATCTGGGTCATTGGAACATGGACCGTATGTCCTCATGGACAAATTGGACGGAATCAGCGCCCTCTGGTGTTCCGACTATGCCAACAAACCTTCCTTATACCTCAGAGGAAACGGCTTGTATGGCCAGGATGTGAGCCATTGTATTGGAGGAATCCAAGGACTCCGATCGTGTAACGGAATAGTCCGTGGCGAACTGATTGTCCCTAAAGGTGTGATCCAAGGAACGTTGGCCCGCAATTGGGTCAATGGCCAACTTCACCAAGGAACACCATCCAAAGAAGAGTTGAGCAAAATTCGCTTTGTAGCCTACCAGGTTTGTAAACCAGCCTCTTTGTCACGTAGCCAACAAATCACCTGGCTCCAAAACAATGGATTTGAACTTGCTTGGTTTCGCTTGGAGGCCAAGCCAACTGTGGATGGCTTATCGGCCCTCTTCAAGGAACGCCGTTCCGAATCCCCCTATGAATGTGACGGAATTGTGGTCTGCCAAGACGTTGTTCCCAGCCTTTCCAAATCCAATCCAAAAGATGCCTTTGCCTTCAAGATGCCTCTGGACGACCAACGGGCTCAAACCGTAGTCAAAGCAGTCTTATGGGCCTCCAGTAAAACTGGTAATTGGATTCCTCGGATCCAATTTGAACCTGTCCAAATTGGAACGGCCACCATTGAGTTCTGCTCCGGATTTCACGCGCAAAATATCTTCCAACACGCTATTGGTCCTGGAGCCCGTATTCTTGTACGACGCAGTGGAGATGTTATTCCATTCTTGGAGCAAGTGATGACCCCATCGGCGACCGGTTGGCAAGCCCCTCCTGAAGGGTACTGGTCCTGGGACACCAATCATATTCACGCCTTAGACACAAGTACAGAGGCTAGTCCTGAGAAACTTGCTCTGGAACTCACCCATGGACTTGTGACATTCGGCATTGAAGGAATCAGTAAAATCACGGCCAAGAAACTTATAGATGGTGGCATCAAGACTCTCCAAGATGTGCTGAAGGCACCAAAGGAAACTCTCCAGACACTGATCGGACCGACCAATGGCTCCAAGCTAGCCTCAGCACTTCCTGTGGCACTTGCCAAAGCGACGCAAGCCCAATGGATCAAAGCCTATCTTGGATGGCCCAAAGCATTCGGCACGACGCGCATTGCTGCTATGTTGGAACTGGAGCCTAGTGTCGCAAAGTGGAGCACAATTGGTCTTCCTCCCAAGGGAATCAGTGCTGATAGTTTTGCTGAAATTATCAAGGCAGTTCCTGGATACCTAGCATGGCGCAATACATTACCAGAACGTAACGGACTCTTACAAACCTCTATGGAACTTGTAGTTACACCTAGTGTACCAACAAGTGCTATCACTGCTGTACCGATAAAAGGCCACTACGTCATGACTGGATTTCGTGACGCCGATCTACAAGCTCGTTTAAAAGCCAATGGCTGGATTCTACAGGAACGTATAACAAAAACTACAACACTCTTACTCATTCCAGATGCTGGAAAAGAATCTACGAAGACAAAAGCGGCAAGAGAGGCTGGAATTCGTATTCTCCCGCGGAATCAAGTAGATACGCTTTTCTAGACAATTCAATAGAGATAGGATGGTTCAGACTGCTGCTCCTACTGCTACTGCTGCTGCTACTGCTACTACTGCCGCTAAATATAGCGGCGCATACTTTTATCTTCAATTAACACTTGTCATAGTTGTTCTAGGACTTTTTATTTGGTTACTCGCAAAGGCATTTACCATCAATACGAATAGAGCAACCCCAGTAAATATTAAGGCAATTGAAAAACAACAAGTAAATGCTCTTGAAGACCGATGGATTGGTGTTACACAGAAACTAAAAGGGCTTGATGAAACAATTTCCAGTATTCCTGAAGATCAACAAATGCTTATGAATGTGAATGTACGTTCCATACGTCTTACAGGATACCTTGGACCATATTATTCTGGAGCCTTCAGTGAAGATAATGCTACACGACTTGCTCTAAGTTCCGGAGCACGCTGTCTAGTTCTAGAAATTGATCGTGAAGTCGGCAGTTATGAACCAAAACTCATTTATCGCGATGGATGGGGAATCAAACAATCCTTGAATATGGGCAGTATTTCCAGAGTCGCCAAAAGTATTGCTGGACGTGCCTTTATGCCCTCTAGTGACGGTGTTCCGCCAGGTGTGGCATCAGACCCACTCATCGTAGTAGTCTATTTTGTAAGTGTACCCGATCCTGTAAAAACTCCCAAAGAATATGTACAATTTATGGGCAAAGTCGCAGAACAGCTTCAGCCATTGAATAATCTAATTGTTGGACAAACTCCCCAAGGAGATTTCCGTCGTCAAGCACAAGAGTCGCAATTATTCTTCTATAATTATAAATTATTCTCCAATAAAATCATCATTCTCACAAATGCCGATACAACACCCTTTCGTCGCTTGGATAGTCTAGGACTCGCAAGTGAAATAAAACCTCAACAAGATCTGGATTTACTTGTTCATGCCCGTCTTTACAGTCGCGAGTCTCCTTCAGGACTTGGCATTAGTAGCGGTCCCACAAATACTGTAAAACCTGCCGCTGTAATTACAACTTCCAATTACTGGTTAAATACCCCTCCCGATCGTCTAGCAGCAGGACAAGCCGAGTCAAAAGCCGCATGGACTCTTGTAATGCCTCCCGTTTCCAGTGCCACAAATACTCCCTCTAAAGATGACTTTGTAAAATTAATTAATAATTACGGTGTTCAGAGCACTCCATTCTGTATATTTGATGATCCAAAAGTAACAGATAATTTTACTGGAAAAGAAGCCCTCTTTGAACGATCGGCATGGGCTGTAAAACCAGAACTCCTCCGCTTTATCCCACCCAAGCCTATTGTGGTCCAGAAACCCATCCCAGAAACCAATGCTGGTGGTGGTACTGTTGTTACACCATCCTTTTAGTTATTCTGTAAGTTCTTATTAGGATGGAGTCTGATCTCCGAGAAATTCAGACTACAAGTTTATCAAATAAAGAAATACAAAATGTAATTAATTCCTTAGATGATATAGCGAAAGATGCCATTGAATTACGTGATGAAACACTTGTACAAGATGCAAGCCTACAAAATGCTCTGAAATTAGTAGAATCATTTCTTCGGAAAAAGAAACGAATTTGTTACGGTGGAATGGCAATCAATGTACATTTGCCAAACAAACTAAAATTCTACGACTTTTCTAAAACACTTCCAGACTATGATTTTTTTACATATGAAGAATCATCCGATGTCAAAGAACTTGTAGCATTGTTTAAACATGCTGGATATACAAATGTGGTAGATCGTATAGGAATTCATCCAGGAACTACCAAAATCTTTGTGAATTATGTTGGAGTCGCCGATATTACAGGTATACCAAAGTGGCTGTATTATGTCCTACAGAAAAAAGCAGTCGTAGAAAAAGGGGTCTACTATGCGGATAGTGATTATTTACGAATGAATATGTATATAGAACTTTCTAGACCTCGTGGAGAAGTGGAACGCTGGAATAAAGTCTACCAGCGTCTTCTTTTATTAAATATGGCAAAAAAACCGGATGTTACTTGTAAAGAAACAAGAACTCCCATACGTCTAAGTAAGACTCTTCACGAAACATTGATTCATTATATTATACAGAATAACCTTATTTTTGTCGGCGCTGAACTAAAACGAATCTATTCTAAACCGTCTTCCAAACGTGTGGGATATATATTTAAAACACAGAACCCTATTCTAGTCTACGGGGAAAATCCAGCATTTCACATTCCAATAGTAGAGCAATTAATTCAGAGAATAGAATCCTCTATGGCTACAAAAGTTGTTCACTGGAAATCCATTAGTGAGGGATTTCCAGAAATGTGGGGAATTCAGTTACACGGACAACTCGTATTTCTATGTGTTCAAGAAGAATTTTGTTATTCCTATAACAGCGTTCAGTTGCCAAACTCAATGTCAATGTATATAGCATCCTTAGATACTGCGATTACACTATTTTATATGTTGTCCTATTTACAAGGATTAGATGGAATTGTGCCAACCTCTGTTGGCTGTTTTGCCAATATACTTGTTGCGATCAGCATGAGTACACGAGATAAAGGATCGCCAGGAGTCTTTCCTTTATTTGTAACCCAATGCCACGGACATCAAGCGTCTAAAACATCCTTGTTACGAGCAAAATCAGAACGTATTAAATCCATGAAACGAAAAAAGAAGGCTAAACTGTATGGTCGCTTTACAAAGACGAAGAAATATAGGGACTAATTGATTTGAACATTATCTCCTTGACCTTTCTCTTCTTTTGAGCAAGTAGGTTTTATCTTATTTTCTTCTGCCGCTTTCTTTGTGGCTAATAAACTATCTGACATGTTTTTCACAGCAGCAATTTGATTTAGTATCCCTGGGTTCTTCATACTCTGTGTCAATGTATTGGCTCTGAGTTTGAGTATAATAGCACGATCTTCCTTTGAAATAGGTTGAGTATATTGGTCTGCATTCTTGGAGCCTCCTGAATCGTCATAGACTAGTTGTTGACGCACATTTTGATCTTCTTTTGCTTCCTTCTCTTTATCCTTTTTCTGCTCACTCTTGCTCTTTTTTTTACAATTCATCGCATCTTGTACCTTATCAGAGGCGCGTTTAATTCGTAAAAATAAGAATTTTACAGTTCTCTGAATACGTGCATTGATATTTGCAGGTACATTTACTGGATCTGACGGAGGCGGACAAGGAAATAGAGATCCTCCAGCATTAAACTCTAATAAATCCATTCCTTTCTTTGTGTTTTCTTCTTCGGTACCAGTCTGCTTTTGCCTTTGTATTTTAGCTTCTTGTGAACGGGTTGCTTCAGCCTCATTCTTTGAATCTCTGACGGAAGACGTCTCATCTGATTCATCATCACCACCCATGGACGCTTCTGTAACAGCATCCTTCATCATAAACAATAAAGCTGGACATAATGATTCACTGACAATTGTGATATACGCATTAACTGTATCTTCATCTGTAGAGGCACTTGATTCAAACATTTCAACTAATTTAAATGAACTAAGAATTAATAGAGGCGCCCCTATAAGGATTATCAATGAAATAATATATAAATATGTGTATCGCATCCTTCCTAACACGACAAAGTATAATGTTGTAATCTAAAGAACCTCCTACTAGATTAACGATGACGTCCTGTGTTAGAAATATAGTTACTCCCGGGACTCCCACGTCTGGATCTGGATATGCTTCACGTTTAACGGCACGAGCCATACAATGCGATCAAGCTCGCCTTTTGGCAAGACTTCAGGGAGGTTCTGCGGCGCAATGTCCAGATGGTCTTATACTAAATAGATCTGCCGTCCAAGCAAGTGTGCTAGAACAACGGGCATCGGTACCTTGCGGAAGTGTGCTGCCGAGTGGATTTTCTGGTTCTGGCTCTGGCTCTGGCTCTGGCTCTGGCTCTGGCTCTGGCTCTTCTCAATCCAACCAAACCTCTGTTACGGTACTCCAAGCCAACCAGCAGTATCCTAAAGCAGGGGTCCCCGAGAGTGTACGAATCCAGAATTTGATTCAGCAAACTATCCTGGCTGCTGTAAATCCTCTTGATCCGGCTACACGCTTTAGTGAATATGATCGTAAAATTGTACCTTTACCGTGCCCTTTGCCGATAGATAGTATTAATCCAGCAATTCCCGCTGCTAGAACGATCCCTCGTGTTTGTCATTTGTGGCCTGGTTCGTAAGATTTGGACTTACGAACTACTGGAGGGGACTTAGACCCGAAGGGTTCTAACCCAAAGGGTTCTAACCCGAAGAGTCTTAATTAATCATATTTTATAGTACATCTCTGTAGAAGACACTCATAAGATGCCCACAACAAACTATGATGCCAGCCTAAGATCTAAACAACGTCGTGCCATTGCTCTAGTCACATTCAACAATCAAGCAGTTACATCTGTAAATAATGGGACATCTATTCGTCGTGAACAGCCCGATACCCAACTTGGAGAGATTCTTACATACCGTCATGAAACAAAGGTCAATACAGACCCTTCCCCCACTGGAGCTACATGTGGTTGTACTACTACACCTGCTGTAAATAACCCTGGAGGTAATAATAGTAATAATCTTGGTTGAGAGATAAGCGAAGCGGATCCTATATTTTTAACAAACTCTAGTAGAAACAATGGCAAAGACACGTAAAGCAAATCGCAAAGGTTCCCGTAAGGCTAGCCGTAAGGGTACTCGCAAGGCCAGCTCATGGGCCCAGTCTGTCAAGCGCGTTTACGCCGAGCTGAAGCGCAAGGACCGCAACGCCAGTCTCGGTGATGCCATGAAGGAGGCAAGCCGTCGCAGAAAGGCTGGCAATTTGTAAGTAAATCAATATAGAATAACCTTATTTTTAGAAACATAGAACCTATGTTACTAAAAAAAATTGATATCCGGATCATGACTATAGTCTATACCAACCCTATATAATGTCGCTTCACCCACAAGTAGAAGAAACTAACAATCAGATTATACAATCAGGTATAGTTAGTCGTCTTATTCTCCCGAAACTCTTTGCTGTATGGGAAAAAAGTCATGCAAACCATCAGTGTGGCTATGTGTGTAGCTATAAAGCAGTCATCATCTTAGCCACTCCTATACTATATGAACCACTTGTATATAAATTCAATATGCTTCATACATTGTATCCTGTTCTAAAAACTGCGAAATGTGTAAAAGTACACAATGATACTTGGCTTCAAGACCAAATCCATCCAATCTTGGTCCAGCGTCCTAGTACAATTCCAGAAGAACATAATAAAATATATGAAACACGTATTCATTTTGATGGATATGCTATTCAACTTTCACCTTCCTTCTCCATCCCAGTATGCAATATAATAAACAAATATATTGTTCTAGAATCACGATTTATAAAAATAAATAATAAATACAACAAGCCATTTCAATTGATTATGGAACCAAACAGTACAATTACATTTCCTTCTATTTTAGAGGAAGTACGGGCATATTATACTTCAGATTTAGAGCTCTGTTTAGCATCACACATTCCACAGTGTACACCACTAGTCAACCCTACAATTCCGAAACATATTCTGGAAGTCTATATACAAAGCCTTATTATGAAAGAAGAATACTGTCCTATTATATTTGAACCGTTCACACGTGACACAACCTGTATTACACCTTGTGGTCACGCAATAAATATTGATGCAGCAAAGCAATGGTTTGCTAGAAAACCGATTTGCCCAGTTTGCCGTGAAGAATGTATAATAAATCATGTACAATGTTTGACTACTTATACGTAGGTAATTTTATATCACGTAACCGTACATTATTTGTTAAATGGGAATTAGGTCCTGATGGCACAGGAACAAGTTCGGTAGATCCAAACTCTGGTTCTTCTTCTTCAAAGCTCATATGTAAAAATAAGGAGGCTTGTATTTGTTCCCTTCTATAAATATGTAATGTTTTTTTACGGAACCATTGTAGATCATCTTCAATACATGCGATTGGATCTTGTAAATTAAAGGGAGGTGCTGTAATAGTCAGTGGCCTCCAAGATCCTACGATACCATCTGTATTTTCAGTTCTAGACTCAACCGACGTAAGTGCTATATAGGCCGAGTTTGATTCTAAGAATTTCTGAAAAAACCGTTTTATTTCTTTATAGCTGTAAAGACAACAGAAATCACGGGCAAACCAAAGATCCGCTGTTTCTGGAGGGTCTTCTAGTAGATTCATTTTCTGAAAATGTATTGTATCGGTTGTATATGTTACTTGATTTTTTTTGATTAGAGATTCTACAATATCTACGCCTAAATATTGTATAGATGAAAGCGGAATAGTCTTCATCCAATGGTAATCTCCACAACCGCAATCTAGAATTGATTGGATTTCTAATTGTTGTAAGACCTGTATTAGATTAGAGCGTAATTCTATTGTTTTTGGAAGGGTAGACGATGGTCCTGAAACCGTTGTTTTTGCTCCCCACGTATTTTTTTTGGCTATTTCTGTAAATATGGTTTCTATTTGTGATTTTCCTTGATTTGTATCCTGTAATAAAGATATCTTATAATTTATTACAGATTGTTTTTGTTCGGCCATTATAATACTATAGAAATGTTGGCTTAAGCCGTTCTTGAAGATTCTTCTTCTGTGGGATAAGGAGTATTAGGCTCTTCTCTGTCAAAGACATATTCTTCATAGGTAGGTTCAGATTCTACGACTGATGTCTCTAGAGGTTTCACAACAGGTTCGGTTTCCATAACAGGTGCTTCGCTAACAACGGGTTCTACAACAGGTGCTTCGCTAACAACAGGTTCTACAACAGGTTCTACAACAGGTTCTACAACAGGTTCTACAACAGGTTCTACAACAGGTGCTTCGCTACCAACAGGTACCTCTACAGGTTGTACAAGGGATGCTTCGCTAACAACAGGTACCTCTACAGGTTGTACAAGGGATGCTTCGCTAACAACAGGTACCTCTACAGGTTGTACAAGGGATGCTTCGCTAACAACGGGTTGTACAATAGGTACCTCTACAGGTTCTACAACGGGTGCTTCGCTAACAACAGATGCTTCGCTAACAACAGATGCTTCGCTAACAACAGGTACATCTACAGGTTGTACAGAACGCTCAAACATACCATGATCCACAACAGGTACTTCGCTTAGTACTTCCTTAGAACCTTTAGCACCTAGAGGTTCCTCTGCGATAGGATTCATAGATGTAAAGGGCGCAACAGGAGCCTTCTTAGAAAAAAATAAGCGTTGGAATAAATCTATACACTCTTTCCACATTACACTACTGGTATCTATAGTATGGCTTTAGATAATAATTTTTATAGTATAGACACTAGACTATAAAAATGATCACACGGAGAGTCGAACTCCGGTTGCAGGATTCAAAGTCCTACGTCCTAACCACTGGACGATGTGACCGAAAATGTCTCCTCTGGGAATCGAACCCAGGACCTTCTCTTTACAAGAGAGATGCGCTACCAACTGTGCCAAAGAGACAATATGCCGTCATTCGTGAAACGAACTGGGCTGTTATGCCGTCATTCGTGAAACGAACTGGGCTAAAGTGGTCCTTGCGGGAATTGAACCCGCGACCTTCGCGTGCCACATGTATAACATACTGTTATAAGCACGACGCTCTAACCAACTGAGCTAAAGGACCAAAGGGTTGGTCCCTTAGCAAACCTCACGGTAAGCTAAAGGACCAAAGGGTTGGTCCCTTAGCAAACCTCACGGTAAGCTAAAGGACCAAAGGGTTGGTCCCTTAGCAAACCTCACGGTGAACTAAAAGTCCAAAAAAAGGTCAAATGACCTGGTGTTGGTAGCGATGGGGATTGAACCCATGCAGATTGCTCTAAGAGATCTTAAGCCTCCCGCCTTAACCACTCGGCCACACTACCACCTACCCTAGTATCGTAGGTTGTCTTTATATACTCTTATTTAAATTTTTTCTTTGTTTAGATATATGTTTTCAGTTCAGTTTAGATTCTCCACTTACTTGCTCACCTTTGCAACCTTTGCGACAATCTTCTTTGTCACAACCTTCTTGGGAACCGGTACGGGCTCCGCATCATCTGCCGCATCATCTACAGATTCTGCTGCTACTGCTACTGCTACAGGAACAACCTTTGCCACAGTCTTTACAACAGGAGCAGGAGCCTGGAAGACAGCGTCCTCCTCTTCCTCCTCTTCCTCCTCCTCTTCCTCAACAGCTGCAACAGGTGCTTGTGCTGCGCTACCCTTGCTCTTCACAGGAGCAGCAGCTGTGCTAGCACTAGAATCACCGTCATCAATGAAGGTGAAACTCCTAGAATTCTGAGGAAGAGAAGTGATCAAAGCCTGTGACAACTTCCAGCTCAAACCAAACTTGGATCCAGCAAACCATACACCGGTACACTGCATCAAGCAAGTCATCTGAGCACCCTTTACAAGAAGCTCCTCAAGAGGAATGCCACGATACAACTGCTTCTTCTCATCGTAGCACTGGATATCAAAGTCCTGAGAATCACGCTTCTGCTTCAAAGAAGTCTTGACGGTAGGAGGATAAGGCTTGCGATTTCCATCCTTGTCCAAGGCAATACGAATGGTAGGGGAATAGAATGCCTTGATCACATCACGACTCAACTCTGCCTTGAACCACTGCTTAGCGTTCTTCACACCCTGATCAATCATGTACTCGTCCAGACGGGTAAGCGCCTCATGAAACTGGGCCATCTTAGATGCTGCCTCGTCATATCCCTGAAGAGAAAGATCTACACTGTACTTTACGGGACCTGCCTTGTCAAAGACGCTCATGCCATAGGGAAGCCTACAGCTAGGAGTCTGAAACACAAACATTCCACCATCATAATTCATATATGCTTGCTTGCCACCGCTGTCCAAGACGCGGAGCTGACTGAAAGAGAGCTTCTGAGTATTAAAGTTGGTTGAAAGTACTACGTTTGATGACATTCTTTACTTATCTCGTTATGCTGTTCGCTAACCGGGGGAATCTGTTCAATTTTATCGAGCCGGACGCGCCAACTTCCATCTGTCTGTTCGTTTCAGATGGAAAAACTCTAGAAATCCTTACAAAATCCTATATAAATCGTATCACTTCAAACGCTATACGACTCTTTTTTTTTGAAACATTGTCAGAAGGACATGGACTATAGCAAGTATATCCAAATGAAACAAAAGGCAGCCAATGTCTATAAGAGTAATTGGCAAGCTCGCGATGCCAGTGAAGTGACACTTCGTCGTGTAGCAATTTCTAATAAGCCTAACTCTACAGTCCATGACGGTCCCGACAATGTATGTTGTTCTGGATCTTCTAATACGACAGTGGCGCCAACACCCCCCCAAGAACCTGGAAATGGATTTTCTACAGACTTCTCTATGGATATTGTAAGCAATAAACGTGCTGGTTGTGCGTCTTGCCAAGATGTTGCATGGGGTCAACCTGGAGGAATCACCTTTCGTAGTTGCGCAGAAGTTACACTCTTTACCACACCCCCCTCCAATCCTGTGAAAGGGACAAATCTTACAATTCCTAATACACAGAGTATTATTACTCCTCCATGCGTCTCTAGAAATGATCCTGGTGTTGTACAACGTGGAACTACAATCTGTTCAACAGTAACACCTGCCTATACTGGTTGGCGCAATCAAGTTCCAACGAATGCGTTTGGCCAGAAACCTTTACAGCAATATCCGTTTTCCAGTGCCTAAAGTCTATTCATAGATTTAGGCACAACCTTAGTGCTTAACAGCAACCTTAGTGCTTAGTGTCTAAATCTATAAATAGACTTTAGACACAACAGTAGTAACTCAATTCAAAACTAAACCCTAGAGTATAAAATTGATCATTTGCTTTATGAGTATGAAACTCATAAAACAATGGATAAAATAGTCTATAACGCAATAGTCCCAGTACACGCAGCAGTAAGAGCCAATCGCATTTCCTTAGCCTCTCAATACATTACAGACAATAATTTTACAAATCTTCTACAGAATATTGACATAAACAAGCCTATAAACTTTCAATACAGTCTCTTTGCAGCATTTACCAATGTACCTGGTCTTCAAGCACAAGTTAAACATTGGATTCAAAAAACCTAAGTATCTTCTTCCGCTTCTACCAACCAAGGGTAATACTGACGAACTTGATGACTTACAATTGCAAACGCCGTCATTCCATACAAGGCTCCAAGAATCTTATGCTCTTTTAATGTAGCAGAAGAAACTAATTTATCTAGGAGCTCCAGTACAACTCGTTGCCACCACTTCTTCTCATTCCGATTCAGTACTTCCATAGGATTCCATTTGAATAAAAGCGAATCTGGTCTATTCCAATTTGGAACAACTTGATTTTTTACAGCAGGATTTAACTGAAGCCTATAATACCAAAGTTCCCATAATTCAATATAAAATCCAGCCAATTGTCTCAAATTCAGTTCTTCAAACCAATGTAGACATGTATGATATCCCAACATATCATACTTCATTGTGACATCTAAAATTCTTTGATGCCACAATTGATCAGGTGTTAACTCTGTATCTGTAGAATGCACTAGACAATACTTTTTTGTACGAAGCCACGTACAACGCTCTTGAAAGTGACGTTCTGATTGCTCTGGAACTTGTTCTCGTGTATAGGGATTTAGTAATGCTTCATGGACTGTTTGAATCCGTGTCATACTAAGGCTTCGTATATCAAATAACCATATATGCCGTTTAGAATCGGCATAACTCCATCTATATAATAAAGGAATAGAACCTATAGGATCAAGAGAATAAATATCCGTCTGATTTTCAGAAACCGATGGTTCATTTGTAGCAGGGCCTTGCTTGAAAAATCGCCTATATCCAACACTGTACTTCCACCAACGTTGTAGTTTGGTTGCTGCGACTATTTGTATGTGTGTAGGGACTGTTACAAGAGAAGATTTCTCTTGAAAGCGTGTAGGGTTCTTATAATGCCGGGTACAGAACTCTCCGTGGGTCGCATGGCAAGGACATCGTACATCTGGGAGTTTTCTTGAACGAATGTTTGCACATAATCGTACTGTTTGCCCGACATTGTTTGAACTAGCTGTCTTCTTTTTTGGCATACGTTAGCCTTTCTACTAGAAGTGTAGCGAAAGACTTTAATTCCTGACGAGGTTTCGTCACGATTTCAAAAAAAAATTACAGATGATGCCGAGTTCAGACCAAATTGAACACGAACCGCAAACGCGGAGCAAAAAAATTGGTCGGCAACTCCCCGTCTTTGTAGGCATAAGTTGCGTAATTATGTCTTCCATGAATACCTCTGTAACAAGTACGATGAACGCCAAGACCACTGTTGATTCTACCCCTAAAAAGGTCGCAAAGAAGGCCCCTGCTTCTGCTGGTGCCGCTGCCGCTGGCACCCCTGTAACTCCTGCTGCTAGCGCAGCAACCTCTAGCGCAGCAACCTCTAGCGCAGCAACCAAGAAGGTCGCAAAGAAGGCCGATGTTGCTGCTGTTGTACCTGCTTCTGCCAGTGCTGCTGTAGCACCTGTAGCCGCTGTAGCCGCTGATGCTAGCGCAGCACCCACATCTGCCGAGGCTACCACCTCCTTTGCCGATGAGGTCACTGCTCTTCAGACTCAGTTGACTGCTTTGCGCGATGGTGCCGCTGCCGCTCTGCTGACCCTGAAGCGTGTTGCCAAGCGTGCGACTCAGGAGGTCAAGGAGGCTCGCAAGAACCGCAAGCGCAGCCGCGCCGAGCCTGCCGAGGGTGAGGTCAGGAAGCCCAGCAACTTTGAAATCCCTGTCCCTATCAGCGATGAGTTGTCTACCTTCCTTGGTGGCAGCAAGTCCAACTCCATGAGCCGCGCTCAGGTCACCAAGGCTATCAACTTGTACGTCAATGAGCGCAACCTGCGTGTCAAGCACGACATCTCACCTGATGCCGCCTTGAGGAAGTTGTTGAGCATTGATGACTCTGTCAAGTTGACCATCTTCAACATGCAGACCTACCTGGGTCGTCACTACCTGAAGGCAGCGGCGAAGCCCGCTGCATAAAGTTAGTTACGAATGTAACTACCTGAAGCCCGCTGCTAAGGCTGTGGTCTAAGACTCCTAGCGTCGTCTAAGCCTGCTGCCAAGCCCGCTGCTGTCTAAGACTCCTATCATCCTCTAGCCTCATTGAAAATAAATTCTACTAAGACTACGGTCTTGGTAGTTGGTTGGCAACCTTCTTAAGCTTTGCTTAAAGACACACAATGTAGTACTATTGTGTATATTATTCTACGTATTACTATATAAACTACTATAAACTACTAAAACGTAGAATAAAACCCTAATTAAGAAAGGCCTTCTTCCTATTCCTAATTAGTTATCTTCGGATAAAAATCTGTAATTTGTTAGCTAGTAATGTGCCCTACCCTTGAATAGGCATCGGTAGGAACGCAGCGCTGACATCTATATTCTTCTAGTGTATAGAATGTATAGTTTATCGTAACCATTTTTTCCTTGTCATTTGAAACAACAAGAAAAAAATATGAATATAGTATATAACTAAACTCTAAGTATAAGGCATCGGTTCGCAATTGAGAAACGCATTGTATATAGGCTTTTGATCTTCACGAATCCACGGTTCTACTTGGTCTACCGATCTATAGAAGATATGAGTGTCATCTGGCCATACACTAAGCCATTCCTTATGTTTCGCTTGCATCACTGTAATGCTTCTGTAGACTCGCATAGACTGGTAGGCTTGACGTATATCCAGAGCATTCTGCTCTTCACTTGCTTCTGTAAAACAAATCGCACACATACTACGCATTTGCCAATCACTCAAGTTAAGAATTTGTAGGATAGTATCTCTATTATACTCACGGAAATGTACTCCATCTTCCGTCGGTGTCCACAATACTTTTGCTCCCATCGCAAGTAAATCCATATCACCACTAATCACTAAATCTAGATCACCACAACAAGATGCCGCAGCCAAGAATCCATCTGCTTCACCTTTTGCCTTTACCATTGGAATCTTTTCTATAAAGAGTCGTTCCTTCAGACTCTGACGAACATCTCGTGTAAGACTCCAGCCCTTTTTTTGATGCTCTGCAGCCTTTCGCTCTAGAAGGAATCGCTCCTCTTCTGTAAGTGTATCTGTATCATTTTCTAAGACTTGTAAAATAGCATTCGCGGAAAGCAGTTCTTGCTCGCGTACTGTACGTCTTCGTTGCGCCTCCCACGCCTTTCCATCTTCCGCTCGTCCGTCAAATGCTAAAAGAACACGATGATTGTTTTCTTGTAGCCTTCTGATAAATTGTAGGATTTTTTCTATATTTCCTTGCCATTTATAAATATAGAAGGAAATATCAATTCCTATTTTTAGTCTAGAATTTACCGGATCTAATAAATCTTGAATAGTTTTTGGAATACTGTATTGTTTTACAAAACTTTGAAGACCGCGAACGCCCATATTAGTTAGTACTTGGATCTATTTACTATTTCGGAGTCAATTTTTATGTGGGTTCTGTTGCTTCGGTTCGGTTCCAAAGGAACCTTAGAAGCCATAACAGAACGTTATGAGTCCTTCGGTTACGTATTCTTGGGTTCACATAGACTAAACCGTGTAGATTGTATGTGCGCAACATAATGAGGAAACGAAGGTACTTGAATGCCTAAACGGCGCCATATGGCCAATCGTCCTACCAAGTACCGCCACGCATAATCATTGTGAGATCGAACATTATAATAGGTCTGAACCGATGCCGCTTGTTTTGCCGCCCACGCGAGTTGTTCTCGCATATGACGAATCCAAGGCTGAAGTTCCCCTTTTGCTGCCATTCCACACAGTACCATCTCAGCCCATGCCTCTGTATCTGCCTCAATCTGTGGCGTATCCTTATGATATGGATCACTACATGACGCATGAAACAATTCATGAATCAGTACACGAGTCGCCTCTTCTTTACGATACACTACAATATCCATTGGGCTACACGGCATTGTAGCCCCACCATTCAAATGTTCTTTTTCAATTACATAAGGCTTTTGAGAAGGAACTCTACGTTCTTTCGGATGACCAAAGAATACGATACGAGCTGGCTTCTCCTTGGTGCCCAGGAGACGTATACAGCGCCACCAGAGGTTCCATTGAGGTTCCATAGGGGATTTATGGACAGACACAAGAAGAATTTCTCCAAGTTCGCATACAGAACGAAGCAAGGTTGCTTGCTTCCTTCGTAAGGCTTGACCACATTCTTTTTTCAAATGCGCTGTATCAAAAGGATCATTTCCATCTGTAAGAGAATATATATAGGCATAGGATTCCTTAGTTGGTATTACAAGTTTGTGACTAGGAGGAGGCAGCGCATACTCTGCTTGTATTTTTTGTAGAAAGGGTTCTACCCATGGCAACTCCTTCAAAGAAGGCATCATTCTACTCTATATACAGAATTCTTTCTTAGATAGTAGTTGGTTTTGGTTCGGCTTTTAGCCAGACTTTGGTTCGGCTTTTAGCCAGACTTTGGTTCGGCTAAAGCAGTGGCTACTTGTAAACCCAAATGTTCCCACGCGATCGGAATACGATAACTTCCCAATGTTTGCCCACCTCCCGTAGATGGCTGTGCCATAAGCGTTTTAACTGCAGCTTGTAATTTAGGAAGAGGTAGGTCACTTTGTAAGAAGGATTGTAGAAAATAATGAATCACTTCTTGCCAACGTAGATTTCGTTGTAAACAAAAATATACCCAGTTTCGTATTTCTTGTACGCGCGCCAGACTCATCGGCTTTTCAGACCATGCTTCCACTAATTGATTAAAATATGTCTCCCAATCAAGAAGATCCTGTCCATAGGTCTGACGAAGTTGTGCCAACGTATTATCACGTCCTCCAACAGGAATCTCCACAAACCAGTCTATTAATTCATGGGGCAATGGCAGCTCTGAAGAAAACCAAAGCACCAGACTTCCTTCATGTTGTTCTAAAGCCATTTGTAACTGTAATACACTATCGTGACTCAATAAGTGCGCATGATAAAATACTAGAATACGCTTCACCGCTTGTTTCTTTTTCCCAATCGCAACCTCTGTTCCATACCCTAGTCTTTCTAGTAAGCTAGAAATGTAATTCTTATCTTGCATAGACATTCGTGCTATATCAAATCCTAAATGTACAAGACTCTTCTCATATGGAATTCCTTCGCCTTGATTTGGTGTTTCCATTTCGTCTTCCTGTGCCTCTGTTTGCTCAGATTCACGTTGGAGCCGTTTATTTGTCTCAGTAGTCCATATAGACTTGTATATTTGAAATTGTACTCCACGTGTATGTGCCACGTGGGCCAATGCCTTGTGGATTTGTGTCTGTTTTCCTACCCCTCTTGAACCAATCCATAGGAGATTTAAATCATCCATTCTAGTGTATAGATGGTTGAACGTTTAGACCATTCAAAGACTGGTAACTAGGTCTAGAAGATAGAGGGGGGGGGATGGCTTCCGTTGAGAATCCTATAGAACAAAAAATAGAACATGAACGAAAAAAACAGCCAATTCAAAACTATGTACGAGATCCAGGATGGGCGGAAATATTCATACCCTTGCAAGCCATAGAACTTTCCAGTATCCAGCTGAATGAACCAACAAGACTTACCGGACCTGGTGTTCCATCGTACGCAATTCATAGACCTATCGCAACTTTATCCTATGCTACGACCCAATATCGTATTCCAGTTCTCAGTATTCTTACACCTTTTTTAAAAGTTCATTCATGGGATTCCTCAACTGGACGATTAGAATTAACTGTAGATTCAGATCCTACTGTTTTGACTAAATGTACATTAATTCAAGAACATATTCTTGGCCTTCTTGCTTCTAAGCCACAATGGATCCACGCCTATACACGTTCTAAAGAAGAATTGCGAGTGAATTTTCAGACACTTGTACAAGAGAATTATTTAACTGTATATTTACACGGACCTAATCCAGAGAAAAAACAGAATGGGCGAGTCTGGATTTGGCAAGATGGAATCTGGCAAAAGGGGGCTTCGTCTACAAGTTTTAAGAAAGACCAATCCATTCGTGTTGCGTTACGATTGCAAGGGATCTGTTTTTTACAAACCCTGGCAAAAAAAATGCGCTATCGTATTCAACATCAGATTGTTACCATTTTTCATAAAACAGAGTAAATCTTTCTTACCCAACTATATACCACTCTATATGTATAGTGGTATATAGGGCATAGAGTATAGAGTATAAAGTATAGAAACTCACTAAGAAGCATGGGATACTTGAAGTGTAGAGCTACTTACAGCAAACACACTCAAAAATAAATTCAGAAAGGACAGTATAAACAAAAAGGGGGATACATAATTCTGGTTTACACTCAAGTATAAATAGGATACTACTCCAAACATAACAATCAAGACACATGATAAAATTGCGATAATTACAAGAGTCTTTTGAATTTCAGAAGCATTATCCTTATTTTGTGTTACAAGCCCCAAAGTAATACATAACCATGTGAGCCCACCAAATGCTAGTACCACCATTATCCAAAATAGTATATCTGTAGATTGTGGCATCCCTTCTATTCTAAAGTACTTTTTGAGATAGACGACGAACTGACTCTAAATCACTAGAACAAGTTAGTGCGAAATCTGGCATTGTAAATAATACATATAAGACACATAAAAGTAGTATAAGAGATAGAATTGGTAATATAATGTGCCAAAAGATACTAGGATTTAGTTGTTTTCTCGGGGTAGTATCTGCCATTGGTTCAGACTCTTCTGTTGTAGTGTATGGATTGTAGTGGATTGTAAAATAGTAATTTTATTAATTCTACATAGAGATGCCTCGGAAAGGGCCGAACACTACACGAAAAAGACCACCTAGACCGGGTGGTGTTGGCCCTGTCACATGTAGCCCCCTTGCGTCTACCCGACGAAATAAGGATAATTCATGTTTATCGGATGATGTCTTGATGAAAGTGGCAAACGCAACCTCTAAAAAACGTGGTGGATCAATCAATAGTACTAGAAATATTACTGTAAAGAAAGAGGCACTTGCGAAAAATCTTGGTTGTGAAGTGACTGATGA
>Ga0114975_10000614_pt1 | contig 26900 bp, 23 predicted proteins | sample S_130626_EF_Meta_FD_87031 | JGI IMG/M metagenome (GOLD analysis project Ga0114975, IMG submission 87031) | Freshwater microbial communities from Lake Simoncouche, Canada to study carbon cycling - S_130626_EF_MetaG | ecosystem: Environmental > Aquatic > Freshwater > Lake | place: Lake...
CATCCAGTTTGCCTCTAGCCTCAATGTTCAAAAGAGTTCAGCAATCGTACAACCGATGATTGAAACAGTAGCTGCTTTTGGAGTCTCTCTCGCTCTTTTCTATGTCTATTTTGGACATCTCTCGTTAGGGAAATTTTTAGCCCTCATGACTGGAATGTTTTTACTTTATGAGCCAGTAAAAAAAGTCAGTCGTATCCATTTAACGCTACAGAAGTGCTTGAGTGCTTCTACAAGTATTTTTGAGCTTCTTGCAACACACCCTACCATCAATAACGAGAAGGATGCCCTTCCCCTGATGAAATGTACGGGTCACATTGTGCTGAAAGATCTCACTTTTCATTATGGGATCAAAAATGCAACTCCTGCACTCCATGAAATTAATCTTACAATCCAACCAGGTCAGAAGATAGCTCTTGTGGGGGCCAGCGGAGCTGGTAAAAGTACGATTTTATCTCTCCTTCTCCGTTTTTATGATCCCCAGGAGGGAGCTGTCTTGATCGATGGGCATGATGTAAGGTCTCTTCAACTGGATTCCCTACGAGAACAGATTGGGGTCGTCACTCAGGAGAATTTTCTTTTTCATGATACGATCTATGAAAATATTCGTTTCGGACGCCTTGATGCCACTCAAGTAGAAATTGAAGAGGCCGCTCGCCAAGCATTTGCCCACGATTTTATTTTAGCTCAACCCAAAGGCTACGAAACGATGGTTGGTGATAAAGGGTGCCTTCTCTCAGGAGGCCAACAACAGCGCCTTGCCATTGCCCGCGCCCTACTCAAAGGAGCACCGATCTTGCTTTTAGATGAGGCGACCTCCGCTCTCGATTCCGAATCAGAACGAATGATTCAAATGGCCCTACAACGCTTGGAGGAGGGACGCACCGTTATTGCAATTGCACATCGTCTTTCTACAGTTCTTGCAAGTGATGTCATTGTGGTGATGGATCAAGGATGTATTGCTGCTATAGGAACCCACCGAGAACTACTCTCCTCTTCGGAAATTTACCGAAAATTGTATGAGCTGCAGTTTCATCATGCTGCATGAGAAGATTCTGACTAAAGAGTTACTGAAATAGTACCACTCTTATGGTGGTTCCGATAAAGATCGATAACAGCAGTGGCTACGTGAACTAGTAATAACTTCCATTGTTGCTCTTGAAAGGAGGTTGTTGCCTCGAGCATTACGGCATAACCTCCAGGAGAAGATAATTCCTTTGGAGAGTCACCGAGATGCTTGCACCACGATGCGGCATGGACCCCACTGATTTCCCAGTGAATATTTTTTATTCCATGGTTGATCCAATAGAGACTGAGCAAATAAATCTGACGAATACGATTGGCTGTGAGATTTTGACTTTTGTTATTGCTGACTGTTTGACTTTGATCATGCCATCGATACTCATAAAGATAATCCGGAATAAAGCAAAGAGACTCATTAATAGCTGTTCTCAGAGCGAACTCATAATCTTGGCATCCTTCAAAGAGAGGATTAAAAAGCCCCAAATCATCATGAAGATCTTTTCGAATCACTTTGAGATGACTGGCCACATTGTTATTGATGAGATCTCTTGGGAGTTCTGAGCGTAAACGCCATGATAGGATATTCCCTTTTTCATCAATATCAATGGCTCGAGAGCTGATATAGCGGATCTCCGGCTTCTGCTGGATTGTTTGCTCCAGAATGGAAAAAACATTGGGAGTGAGACGATCATCACAATCCAAATGCAATATCCATTCTCCTTTGGCACAGGCAATAGCTTGATTAGCGCTATAGCAGATCCCAAGATTTTTTTCATGAAAATGAAGGGTGATTTTCTCCTGCAACAATGTCGATGCCTGAGCTAATAACGAGGAAGAGCTAATGGAGGGGTCATCATTAATAATAAGAATTTCGACCTTGGTGCTAGGGCTCTGAATACATGCCTCCTTGATTGAATCGAGGCAGCTTTTAAAAAAGTTTAGATGATGATGAAAGCAGATCAGGATCGTAAAATGGGGAATCGCCTGCAGGTGCTCTTTGCAACTAGAAGGGGTATCTTGAATACGAGTAATGCTTTTTTTTGCCTCCTCTTCAAGTTGTGGTGAAGCAACTCCTAAAAATTGAGAGGCCCACATCGACTCAAGCTGATGAGACCGTGACTGCAGTGGATTATAACCCATCGTAGGATATGCCACGGTGATTAATCCCTGACAAAACCAATTTAAAAATCGAATGAGGTGCCCGTAGATTTTATTGAAAGCATCTTTATCATGATGCTGTAACTCTGATTGCTGAAGCTTTCTGGTTAGAGGAGTCACCAAAAAAATGAGGTAAAACTTTGCTGTAGAAGCTAAGTTGTTTCTTAAAAGGGAATAGAAAGAATGTTTCATACAGCAAGGTAATCTCTGGAACGTAGAGTTGTTGTCATCAATTCTCAATGAATTTCTATTTTTTGTCCCAACTTGGATATCGCATGCTGATTACCAACAGAAGCCGGGAAGCCTCCTCGTAACGATCAGTATGAAATATCCGGGTTAACTCCTTTTCAGACGTTGCCCTTTGATGATAGAATCGTAACTCATTTTCACTTCACTCATTGAAAACTATTTTGACCTCTCATCCGACAACCACACACTCCAATCAAGAAGCATGGACGACGATCATAGTACCTCGTGTGAACCTTTTTCATATTCCCTGGAAGGAAATTTGGGAATACCGTGAGCTCATCATGCGCATGGTTCATCGCGATTACGTCTCGCGCTATAAGCAGACTTTTTTTGGATCGCTTTGGTATATCATGCAACCGCTCTTCACAAGCCTGATGTTCACCCTCGTTTTTTCTAACATTGCAAGGATCTCTACGGGAGTGATTCCACCTATCCTTTTCTTTATGGGAGGAACGGTTTGTTGGAGTTATTTTTCAGCCTGTGTGACAGGAACTGCCTCCACCTTTCTTTCCAATAGCTCGCTCTTTGACAAAGTCTATTTTCCAAGGCTCGTTGTCCCCATCTCCCAGCTCATTGTGAACCTGGTGGGATTCGGCATGCAGCTAGCCTTATTTCTTGGGTTTTATCTTTGGTATACATGGCATGGTGCACCCATTAGCATGGGATGGCGTGTGATCGTTCTTCCCATTTTATTGATACAAATGGGAGCACTCGGACTCGGAGTAGGTTGCTTTATCTCTGCTATTACCACACGCTTTCGGGATCTTCAAATTCTCCTCGGATTTTTTATCCAACTTTGGATGTATGGAAGTTGTGTTGTTTATCCTCTGAGTCTTGTTCCTGAGGGCCTAATTCGTACGCTTTATTTGCTGAATCCGATGGTTTCGGTCATCGAGGCTTTTCGTTATGCCTTCATGGGGCAGGGAACTGTCACGCTTTTTGAAGTTTCAATCAGTTTTGTTGTAAGCATTATTACAATTTTTGTGGGAGTGCTTTTGTTTAATAAAACCGAACGACATTGCGTCGATATTTTATAATTTATATGAACGATGTCGTCATCAAAATAGAGAGTTTGTCAAAAAAATATCGGCTCGGCGTTATCAGCAGGCAGATGCTTGTCGATCAGATTGAAAGTTGGGTGGCTCGCAAATTGCGACGACCCGATCCACACGCCTCTGTTTTTGATCATCAGACAGATCGCATGCCGACGCCTTATGATTTCTGGGCGCTTCAAGATATTAATTTAGAAATTAAAAAAGGTGATGTTGTTGGTATCATGGGAAGGAATGGTTCTGGAAAATCGACACTGCTCAAACTTCTTTCGCGCATCACAGCGCCAACAGAAGGTAGAATCTCGATTCGAGGACGTATTGCCAGCTTGCTCGAAGTTGGCACCGGTTTTAATTATGATCTGACAGGAAAAGAAAACGTTTATCTCAATGGAAGCATTCTTGGATTGAAGCAAAAAGAGATAAATGATCGCTACGGTCGCATTGTGGAATTTGCCGAGATCCCTGATTTTATGGAGACGCCGGTGAAGCGCTATTCGAGTGGGATGCGCGTGCGACTTGCTTTTGCAGTGGCAGCGCACTTAGAGCCTGAGATTTTGATCCTCGATGAAGTTTTGGCGGTTGGGGATGCTAAATTTCAAGAAAAATGCCTCAACCGCATCATTGAAATTCGTGACTCAGGGACAACCGTTCTTTTTGTGAGTCACTCCGCACAAAGTGTCCTGGAGCTCTGCACCCATGGTGTCCTTTTGCAAGAAGGCCGGCTTGTTGCTCATGGGACGGCGCGTGAAGCGACAGCGAAATATTTAGAATCACTTCATCTTTCGCATGCTGAAAATTATATTCCGGGAGTTCCTGATAGTAGAGTTGGGATTCAAGTAGGACTGCTTGCTAAACATTTGTTACAAGAACTTCCAGATGGAGAATTAGTTTTTAATACTCCCATTGAAACAACAGAAGGAATTATTACGATTGATATTGGTTGGATTTCTCAAGTAAGAATGAAAACAATGCGAACAGAACCAACATGGAGTGGGTCTCCTGACATTGTGATTTCTATTATTTCTAAAGATAGAACAGAGGCTGAAGCTCAAAATAATATTGACCGGTTAATGAAAGCAGGCGCATTTGAATCGTGGGTAATTTATCCAGATGGAGCCATCAAAAAATTTAAAATTAATGAACGAGAACTCATGACGGTAACAAGTTTTAATAATGTTTATGGCAGATAATATAATGAGTATCGAGAATGAGTTTAATGCATCCATGAAGTTTTCTCATGGATATCAGAATCGCATTAATCGGGAGCAATGGGATTTGCTTCAAAAGTCATATGAAGCCTTTCGAGCCAAAAACAACAAAAAGGAATTAATACCAAAAATCATTCACCAAATATGGTTAGGAGAAAATCCTCCGGAAAATTGCCAAAACTTTGTGAGCAAATTAAAGCAGATCCATCCTGACTGGGAGTACAAACTTTGGAATAATGATAATATCGATTTTGAATTAGAAAACAGGGATGTTTTTGATCAAGCATCTAACTTGGGTCAGAAGTCAGACATTTTGAGGTGTGAAATTCTTAAAAAATATGGCGGTATCTATTTGGATTTAGATTTTTTTATCGTAAAACCATTGGATGAGCTAAGAGGATGCGATTTTTTTGCTGGGATTGTATACGATCAAAAGCCTAATTTATCGAACTCTATTATAGGGTCTTCTCCTAATAATCCTTTGATTAGCGAACTTTTGAATTTCCGAAAAGGAGTTTTAAGTGGTGATGCGATGCAAATTATTGACTCTACTGGACCGCATCATACAACAAGGGCATTTTTTAAATGTCTTCCCAGCATGGATACAATCGTTGCTTTTCCTAATTCTTATTTTTATCCATTACCTAATTTTCCTCGAGATAGAGTTCTTGGGGGAAAGATGGAATCTTATTTTCAAGCCAATACAATATGTTGTCATTTATGGCACTGTTCTTGGATGAAAAAAAAATCTTCAGAAAATTTTTTAAGCAGATTTATAAAGCGGATTAAGTCCAAAATTCCCTTTTGAAAAAAGTTATTATTATCACCGAAAAGTACGGAGAACTTGGAAATCGCCTTTTTAGATTTGCTCGTTTTTTTTCATTTGCGCAAAGAGAAAAGTATTACTTATTCGATTTAACTTTTTTTCAATACAGCTACTTATACGCCCCTAGAAATTTTTTTGTGGCACTTTTTTTTGTGGCACTTCGGTTACTCAACAATCAAAGGCTTAAAAAAATAGAAAAAAAACTTTCTGTATCACCGCGAGTTATTTCTTGGAGGGTCACACCGGAGCAAGACAAAGCGAAAGTTATAGAATTTTCGCGATTGGAAAAAGTCATGAATGAGACTTCTCGGCGAATATTGCTATTTACAAAAGGAAGTTTCTTTTTTTGGTGTGGTGGAATAGAGGAACAAATGAAAGAAAGGCTACAAGGAATTTTTCGACTGAAATCAAAATATCTTAAAACAGCCCAAACTCTTTTAAATCAAGCTGGGATTGCCTCTCAGAAAAACAAAATTGTTGCAGTCCATATTCGACAAGGTGACTACAAAATTTTTGCAGGAGGGATTTATTATTTTGAAGAGGCGGTTTATGCGGCCTCTATGAGAAATTTGTTAGCAACGCATCAAGGCTCAGGAACTATTGCTTTTGTGCTTATCACTAAGGAAAAAATTAACCTTCAAGATTTTGAAGGACTTCCTTTTGAGTTTTTTGAAAATCAATCCATTGGTGTTGATCAAGCATTGCTTCAGCTTTGTGATTATATTATTTCTCCAAAAAGTACTTTTAGTTCATGGCCCAGTTTTCTATACAACATTCCTCAAGGAATAATTCAAAATAAAAACATACCTTTGGAATGGTCTGATTTTCAAGTTGCAGAAGCCTTATCTCAAATTAACTAATGTCCTTAAAATATTATCTATTTAAAGCGTCGCTTCTTTTAGGAGCTCTCCAATGCCAGCCTGCAAGAATGATCAAAGCTATAACTTCTTTGCCATGGTATTTAAGATCTTTAAAACAGTTTCGCTCTCAAACTTCATGGCCTATTATTTTCGATCCTAAATTATTAGATCGGTTTGAGGAAGGGGGCAATCATGGCGAATATTTTTGGCAAGATCTTTGGGTTGCGAAAAAAATTATTGAAGCTGCACCCGTAAAGCATATTGATGTTGGTTCTCGACTAGATGGCTTTATCGCTCATTTGGCATGCACTCGAGATGTCGAAGTTCTGGATATTCGACCAATTCCAATTTGTGTGGAAAGAGTCCTTTTTCATCAAGTCGATCTCTTTCACTTGCCTCAACAATGGGAAAACGTTGCCGATTGTGTGACCTGTTTGCACACGCTAGAGCATTTTGGCTTGGGAAGATATGGAGATCAAATCAACGATGAAGGATGGAAGTTAGGTTTAGAGAGTTTGAAAAAAATACTAACGCCAGGAGGAACCCTTTGGCTTTCCACACCGATTGGAGCAGAACGCGTTTGCTTTAATGCGCATCGTATTTTTAATCCTCAAACCATTGTTGAAGAGGCAGGGCAATTGGGGCTTGAGTTAAAAAGTTTTGCTTTTTTGACAAGAGATAAATTAAGTGCAGGAGATCTCGTAGAATCAAAGGATATCTCAAAAGACATAGCATTTTTAGCATGCCAAAAATATGCGTTAGGAATTTTTAAGTTTCAACTTTTGTAACAATTGAAATGAAAATTTTTTTAACCAGCGCTTCATCTGATAAGGTATATCAGCATGAAAGGCTAAGAGAGCTTTGGATGTTATCATCACAAAAACATTCTCTGTGTCAGCAAGCTGAAGAAGCTGATCTTGTTCTGCTTAGTGATATTAGTGGGCCAAATTGGTTTGAGGATCTTCGCAAGAATGAAAATATTATAGATCCTAGCAAGTGCTTTGTCGTTGCTGATGGAGATATTCCGATGCCGCTGTTGCATGGTATTTACACTTCCAACAACAAGCGCTTAAAATTTCAGTCCCGTTTTAGAACAGGGGCCTACAATCTTTTCCCCAAGGAAGTTCATAATCCATTTGTTGCTCAGTGCACAGGCAAGTCTTACTCCTCGCCAAAATTTTTTTTCTACTCATTTGTTGGTCAAGACAGCTCTCCCCTTCGTCTTCAATTATTTCAAAGAAAGTCCAGTAGGAATGATGTGCTCGTAGCAAACTCAACTTCCTATTTTAATGCGCATAGCAGAAAAGAAGATCACTTGCCGCAGCAGCAGAAATATTGTGAAATCATGACTGCTTCAAAATTTGCACTTTGTCCTAAGGGAACCAGTGGTGCTTCCATTAGGCTTTTTGAAGTGATGAAAATGGGAGTGGCACCTGTGATTATTTCTGATGACTGGATCTTGCCTCGAGGACCCAAGTGGGATGAGTTTGCTGTGATTGTTAAAGAAAAAGACTTGGATCAACTGGATGAAATTCTTGAGCAACGAGAAAAAGACTATGTCGACATGGGAAAAAAGGCGCACGAGGCTTATCAAACATTTTTTGCAGATGAGGTCTATTTTGATTATGTCATTGATCAAATTTTGGACATCCAACAACATCAAAAAATTCCAGAGCGTTTATTTTGGAGTTTGAGAAATATGATTGTTCGATATTGGATGCAGCAGCGGCAATGGCGTTTTTTTAAAAAAAAATTCTATGATTCACAGAGTGCGTCAATTTTATATTAATCGGAAAGCTGCTATTAAGGTTGTTCCAACGCTGTCACCAGACGAGTGCAATCAATCTATTGCTAAGATTCTTCAAACAAATGCTCCTGCATTAATTGGGCGCATAGGATGGGTGGAAGGATATTGTACTGGAAAAATTTTGCTTGATGGAACACTTTCAGAAAAAGAGCAGAAGATGTTAAGATCGCCAGCAGGAGTATTTCCCATGACCTCTGATCATCTCCAAAAATTTGCTGCTACTTATTCGGATGCCATTGCTCATGCTGACCTTTTCGGGCTCATGGATGCTCCTTTTCATGGATGGCTTATTAAAGTGTACGCTAAAAAATCAAAATTAGCGGAACTTCCAGCATTAGAGCCTTATTTTTTTGACGATCCCTGGTCGCAGCAGCTTGAAGGAAAAACTGTTCTTGTGGTCCACCCTTTTACAGCATCGATAGAAAAACAATACTCAACTGTTCGAGAAAAAATTTTTAGTAATCCTAAAATGCTTCCTGAATTTACGTTGAAACTCATGAAGGCGCCGCAAACAGTGCCCGATAATAAAATAGAATACGCCTCGTGGTTTGAGGCACTCACGCTCTTAGAAAAAAAAGTTCAAAATGAAAGTTTTGATGTCGCTATCTTGGGATGCGGTGCTTATGGACTACCGCTTGGAGCAATGATCAAAAAAATGGGAAAAATTGCCATTCATTTGGGAGGGGCAACACAATTGTTTTTTGGAATTAGTGGTGGACGTTGGAGAGGCAATCCCAAGTTTCAAAAATTAATGAATGCGGCATGGTCTCCTCCTCTAGAAGAAGAGCGGCCTATTGGCTGGCAAGAGATTGAGGGAGGGGGGTATTGGTGAGCAGCAGGCTGCAGTTAAGAGTGAAGAGTAATTAACTGAAGTTTTCTGAAAAAAGTTTACTTAAAACACATCTTGTCAGGTATAATATTCAAAAATAAAAATTCTGTTTTGATCTTAAAGATACTCTTCAATCTTCACTTCTTCTGCAGCTACTTCAGGCTGCAAGCATCAACATGATCGCTTTTCAAAACACGTTTCCATCCGAAGCTCTAGTCAGATGTGATCTTTTTGAAAAAGCATGTGATAACACTTATTGGAGTAATTTTCATCCTTATGCCAACACTCATTTCAAAGCTGGTGACATTGTTTTTTGTAAAACGGATGAAGTGCTACGATTGTTTGAGTATTTGAGATTAACGCGGAAACGTATTGTTTTGGTAACAGGAGAGAGTGATGTTCCCTGCGATTTTTTTAGGCAGCAATTTTTGCCGCTGAATGTAGAGCGATGGTTTGCATCTAATGTCACACATCCGCATCCGAAGGTGACGGCCTTGCCGCTGGGGTTGGGAGGCGTTGAAGATCCTGTGACATTAAATATTGATTCTCAGAAATTCGATATTTCAAGAGACCAATGGCTGTACATCAACTTTCGTCCTGAAACGAATCCTGCAGTGCGACAAAGAATTTATGATTCTTTTAAAGTGCGTGCTCAACAAGAACATTGGATCACTTGTGATCTACCCAGTAATCATGGCGGTAATAAGGAATTTTTAACGCAATTGAAGCGACATCGTTTTGTCTTGGCGCCTCCAGGAAATGGGATAGACACCCATCGACTTTGGGAAGCGCTTGCTTTAGGTTCTTATCCAATTGCTCTGAGGTCTTCTGTTTTAGAGCCTTTTGAGGCCTTACCTATCTTGTTGGTCGAGCATTACGACGAAGTCACCTTAGATTTTTTAAAAAAGAACCTTTTAGAACTTCAGACTAAACAACAAAACCTTTTCGTATTGCAAATGGACTTTTGGGTTCAAAAAATTAATGGCATAAAATTGAGTTTAAGAGGAAAAGAGAAGCTAACTTGGAGCAAATGGGTAAGTGCGTCTTTTTTCTATGGACTAAGTATGACAAAACGGAGAGTTTTAAAAAAAGCCTAATTTATGTTTTTCTACATTAAAAAAATTTTTGATCACAAAAAGCGGTTGCCTGAGGTTCGTTTGTTGACACAAAGGCCTTCTCGAGGGAGAGTTGTTTTGGGTTATATTTTTTGGCCTTTTAAAGAGGGGTGGAATTCACCAAAAGCACGTGGTCACACCAATGCTTTTGAAGTGGTGACGATAGCAGAAACATATCGAAAGCTTGGATATGCTGTTGATGTTATCGAATATCACAATCGCACTTATGTTCCTCCAAGTGATACATGTATTGCAATTGACATAGAGGGGCAATTTGAGCGATGGGATGCTTATTTGCCTAAGACCTGCAAGCGAATCACCCATGCCACAGCAGCACACTGGCTTTTAGCCAATCAAGCAGAGCTTGCACGACTTGCTGCTATTCGTGATCGTAAGGGTGTGGTATTGAGATCACGGAGGCACACGCATCCTCCTGATAATGGAGGGGAGGATGAAATTGTGGTATTAGGAAATAAATACACCATGAACAGTTTTGCTTTTGCGAAGAAACCAATCACGCGCATTCCGATTTCCTCAGCTTATGAATTCGAGTGGCCTCAAGAACGGAATTTTACAGAAAAAAAGAAAAATTTTTTATGGGTTGCAAGTTATGGCATGGTGCACAAAGGTCTCGATCTTGTCTTGGAGGCTTTTGCTCAGATGCCAGAATTATCACTCACGATTTGCGCTCGTCCTGAAAAGGAACCAGATTTTTTCCGGCTCTATGAAAAGGAATTACTTCATACACCCAATATTCATGCACGAGGCTGGGTGGATATGGCTTCTTTAGAATTTAAGGAGATAGCAAGAACGCATGCTTCCACGATTTATCCATCATGCTCTGAAGGTGGTGGTGGGAGCGTGATTCACTGCATGCATGCGGGTATGGTGCCCCTCTGTACTTATGAAGCTTCTGTCGATTTGAATGATTTTGGTATGCTCATTAAGAGCGGAACCGTTGAAGCGGTCATGGAAACGGCAAGAGCCTTTGCTGCGCTGCCTGATGAAGAAGTTCAACAGCGTGCAAAGGCTTCCTATGAGCACGTGAGAAAAGTTCATACACGAGATCAATTCCAAAAAAATTATCATGAATTCGCTGCAAGAGTTTTGAAATCCTAAAAGTGTGAAGATTTTATACGATCCCTACATATATAAACTTCAACAAGCTGGTGGAATTAATCGTTATATGAGCGAGATTATTTCTCGTTTGCCGAGAACGTTTCATCCCTATGTTTTTAAAAAAATAGAAAATGAATTTTGCGCTCCACAAAATAAAGATCTCAAGTTTTTTTGCTTGCCCGAGATCCTTTCTCGAAGTCCTTGGCTGGTATGCAGGCGGCTTAGTTCCATGGATCTGATCCATCCTTCCTACTATCATCTTTCAGTGCCATTATCATGGAAGAATATTCCCGGCAATGTTGTGGTTACCGTACACGATTTTATTATGGCACGTTTTTCTGATCGCTATGTGCGTAGTGAAAAAGTCATTCAAGATCAAAACGCAGCTATTCAGCGTGCAGATCATATCATTTGTGTTTCTCAATCTACTCAAGCAGATCTATTGGAGCGGTTCCCTCAATGTGCTTCGCGAAGCACTGTTATTCCTTTGGCATCTTCATTGTACTTACCTTCTGCTGATGTCAAAAACCTCTATCAGCAACGCTTTTTTTTATATGTAGGGCATCGGTATTTTTACAAAAATTTTTACCTGACGCTCCAAGTCTTTGCGCTTTTGAAAAAAAAATACAATGATCTTCGATTGGTTGTTGTAGGCGCTCCTTGGAATGATGAAGAAAAAAAACAACTTCGCGATCTTGGCGTTGCAGATTCCATCGACCTCTTGGAGCATCCTAATGATATGTTGCTAGCAGTCCTTTACAAGTATTGTGAAGCACTTTTTTATTTATCTGAATATGAAGGGTTCGGTTTGCCGCCATTGGAAGCAATGAAAATGGGAGCGCCTGTTATCGGGCTCCAGACAAGCAGTCTTCCTGAGGTTATTGGCTCTGGAGGAATTCTCATAGAGCTGCTTCAAGCATCTCCGCAGAATATTGCAGAAGCAGCAATATCGTTGCTCAATTCTCAGAAAGAACGTAATGAGTTATCAGAAAAAGCAGTGAGGCAAGCGAATCAATTTTCTTGGGAAAGAACGATGAGAGAGACATTAAAAGTGTATCAGCAATTTAAATAGAATTATGAACAAGGCTTTTGTTATTAACCTAGAGGCTCACGAGGCCACTTTCACACTGGTGCAGCAAGCGATGCTGCCTCATGGATTGGAGTGTGAACGTTTCGTTGTGACGCCAGATGAGCACAAACAAATAGGATGCACAATGAGTCATCTTGAGTTAATTGCTCGTGCTAAAAACGAAGGATGGCCTTACTTAATTGTCTTAGAAGATGATTGTATGACGTGTGATGCCATGAAAACGTGGCCTCTAATTTTTCAATACTTACTCCAAGAGAAAAACAGATGGGACATTTTTCTGGGAGGGGCTATGTATGTACATCCTAAAAAACTACAACTGGATTTTAAATTAGAAGAGGAAATCAAAGTGGAAATTATTGAATGCCTGCATGCAGTAGCAGCTCACTTTATTGTTTATAATCAGAGTTCTTACGATCGATTCTTGCAATGGCATGATCTACCAGGACCCGTTGAAAAAAGGCCGAATATTGATAACCTTTATGATCAATTTCAGCTAAGGACCTGGGTGGCTTCACCGTTTCTTGCTTGGCAAAAACCGCGTCCTGGAAATGACTTTACAAAGCCATTGCATCACGCCGAAGAAAAGCTTTATTATTTTAGCCAATCGATGAGGGGTTGTTTAAAATATCGTCTTTTAGGACGTTGGCTCAAAACGATACAGTGACTGTAGCTTTATGACTGCATTAACCTGGATATTTCATGCCGATTCTGCTGCAGCTTGCGAACACCTGATGGATGCTGCGTCAGGATTCGCGGCTCCTCGCGACGAACCAGTATGAAATATGCGGGTTAAGCACATTTACATCAATTTAACCCCCCACTATACTAAGAAAAGATGATTGGTCCCTTTGAATCTTTTTTATAACTCTTTCTTATCATTCTTTCCAGACGTCAGGTGACTCAACCCAAGACGTTCCAGGAGATTTTGGAGATTCATTTGGATTCCAATAAAAAACTCTCCAAACTCAGCATATTTCACACTCACTTCATCAAAGCGCATTTCGTAAACAATCTCTTTAATGGAACTCGTTGTCTTGGCGAAAAGAGAGACCCCCCATTCTTGATCATCAAGTCCTGTGGAACCAGTAATGAATTGACGAACGCGTCCTGCATAGCCCCTTCCCACCAAAGCATGTCCCTGCATGAGTTTCTTTCGCTCTTCGAGAGAGAGGGCATACCAGTTTTGATCAGGATTACGACGCTTTGACATCGGATAGAAACAGAAGACTGGCCATTCTTTGGCTTCAGGAAGTTCTGGATAAAGGCGATCCTGGATATATTTTGAAATGCGATCGCGAAAAGCCTGCATTTTTTCTTCGAAGGCAGGCATCCTTGCATCGATTCCCTCCTCGTGCTCGAGCTTCGCTGCATATTCTTCATTATTCATCCCGTATTCGCTACGTTCCGTCATCGAAAGCCATGAGAAGGTTGGGACCAAGACGCCATGGCCTAATGAATGTTCTAATTTTTTGGCAGCTTGATCCAAAACATCGAGATCTGGGGTAATCAACATAAAACCAAGATCGGCCTTAGGAGTTACCATACTAAAACTAAGGAGTTGTGTGGTAGCAATCCCTTGGATCTCTTCAATCACCTTCTTGAATGCTCTTAGCCGCACTTCTTGCTCCTCTTGGTTGAAATAATCCCATACAGAATGATCAACTCTCAAAAAAAGATGAAGAACATGGTATCCCTCAGTGGGGAGAATAGGAGGAGAGGATCGATGATGCATTGTTACATGGATGAAATGACTTGTGTCGTTGTGATGAGTAGTGTAGAGATCCAAGTCCTCTTGCGTCAAAACAAGAATGAACCATTACTATGAAATTACTTATCATTCGAAACGATAACATTGGTGATCTTGTCTGCACCACACCTTTGATCCAAGTATTACATGAGGCCTATCCCAAAGCTACGATTGATCTTCTTGGCAATTCCTATAACATTTCCATTCTGAAATATGATTCCCGTCTATCGCATCTTTGGTCCTATTCTAAAGCAAAACACCTTCATGGTTTCCTAAAAAAATTTCATGCATGGATGGATAAAACAGCTCTTCTGCTAAGACTTCGACTACAGCGGTATGATGTCATCATTATTGCAGTTCCTGTTTTTAACGAAAGAACCGCAAAAATAGCCGGATGGATTGCTCCAAAAATCATTTATGGAGCGATGCCAGAACAACCTTTAAGATCAAAACTCCCCAAAAATTATCGTCCCGTTACCATCGATCACAATAAATCCCATGTATTACAAATCTTGACCTACTCCCATGCCCTAGGGATCTCTGCCTCAGCTCCTGAGGCCATCTCCCTAGTGCTTTCAAAAGAAGAAAAGCAGTCTGCTCTAATTGAACGAAACAACATTCCTGGCAATAAAAAACAACCGGTATTAGGACTTCAAATTTCAGCGCGTCGTCCCCAACAGCGATGGTCCTTGGAGCAGTGGAAAGAATTTATCTCCCTCATGCTTCCCCATGCACGTATACGTCTTTTTTGGTCTCCGGGATCAGCTTCGTCACTTCAGCACCCAGGAGATGATCATTTAGCAGCAGCACTGCTAGGATCATTCCCTCCTCATTCTCTGCTAGCAGAACCAACAAATGATTTACGTCAGCTGATGAGTTCTTTTTACGGATGCAATCTCATTGTAGGCTCTGACGGGGGTGCCATGCATATAGCAGCAGGACTCGATATCCCAACCCTCACTCTTTTTGGAGATATCAATCCAAGTATCTGGTTACCCTATTCCAAAAAAGCTCATTTCATGAAAAGTCCTTCAGAAAAGGTTACAGACATTACCCCTCAGGAGGTTGCAGATAAAACACTTTTTAATTTATCTCTTCTTCCGGATTACTTAAATCATTAGCAGAGTAATCGCCTTTCACGGAGAAAGGATTGAAATTATAATGTAGCATCACAGCCCAGGTTGTACTTGCCATGCTAGGAATCGGATTTGCATACCAGCCAAAGGGAATTAAATAGCGCTTGCTAGCATAAAGATAACCTAATTTATCAGTTGGAATATTTATCAATGATGAATAATTGGTTGGTCTAACACTGTTAAAAGCTTTTTCATCAGCATAACGATCTGTTCTCAGGCTTTGGATATGAGTGATCATGGCATCATGATCTTTTCGTAGGTCAGCAACATAATGTTGAGCTTTTTCTATATTCTCTGGACTCTCTTTTCCAGCCTCAATCACCTGATCATATTGAGTGATCAACGCTCTCAGTGCAGTGATAGCACCTGCTGTCCACTCTCCAGATAAAATTCCTGAATGGTCGCTAGGATCTATTTTCCCGTTACCCTCATGATCAAGATCAGAGTAACCAACCCCCCACAATTCTTGATCAACTCCATTTTGCGCTGCACCATAATATCCCCCCCAACTTTTGAGATTCACCCAAAGTTGATATGCGGTACCGAAGCCATAAGCACTATCAAGGAAGTTTTGTCCTAATACAGCTAAACCCCAAGTATTCACATCAACTGCTTGAGTTGCATGCGGGAGCCACTTCTCTACTTCTTGATGAGTGCTTTCATCCATTTTATTTGCCTCACCGCCTGAATAAAACCTTCCACTCGTAGCATCCCATGCTTCATTTTTTAGAAAGGAGAGAAGACCATGAGTTCTTCTCTCTTCTTTTTGACCAAGTTGAGAATTGACCTGATAGGTACCTCCATAAAGCATGGTCTGAATAATCCCAAGCGATTTGCGAATGTCATATCTTTCTTTAGTCGATAACTGAGCAAAACTGAGTTCCTCTTGAAGAACTCTCCGAAAGACAAGAAGCCCACCGAGAGCAGAGATGTTATTTTCCACGGAGACTTCATAGCGGCTTACTGCTTGAGTGCCAATATTAGCCATAGAACCTGATGGTGCATAGTAAATACCTCCAACCCCAGATTGCATTTTTTGAAATGTCCCAAGGACAGCTATTGCGTTTTGAACAGCAACCGATTCAAAAGGAACACAGGGAGATTTTTTGTATTTAATGAGCGCTGTATGCAAAGGGCCAATGAGAAAAGCCCAAATATTTTCTCCAGTAATAGGTTTCCAATCTGTCCATGAGATTGAGATTTTTGGATAGTCTACATTATCATCGGGCATTTGATTGCCATTTGTATCCAATATTTGAACTGTTTTACCCAGCGGATCTTCATTCTTAAAAGTTTTAGGAACTTGTCTGTAAAAGTATGCCTCTTTAGGGTTAGTAATCACACATCCATTATAAAGAAATTGGTATTGGTTCTCTGGCCCTATGACCGTTACTCCTCTATTAGCATCTTTGTGTGGTGCTCCATTTTGGTTAACATCACCAGCATCTTTTCCATCATAACCTTCCTTCAGCAATTCATTTTGATTATCAGTTAATGAAAATATGTTTTCTTCTCCATCTCCCTTCACACCATCGTCTCCTGCTAAGGCAAGGGCAATTTGCCACGTAGCAGCATCATAAATATTACAGCCGCTTTTAATATTAATGCGCTCCACTTGGAGTTGACCACGCGATCCAGGCATGGGGGTAAATGTATTCTCACTGGGATTATAAAGATCTGCGGAGTTGGAATCTTCACCAGGAAGTTGAAGAACATATTGCTCCCAAAATTGATTCGTGCAGTAGAAGCTCAGTGGAAGCTTTTTTCGCTGAAGCTCTCCAGCTGTTCCTACATAGGTAAACCCTGGATTAGGGGTATCTTGCGATAAGGCTTCAATATCAGATGTTAAAAATAGAATGATTTTCTCAATCTCTTTTTTTGAATCTAACGTTAATAATGTATTCTGATGCCCACTTGCCTCCTTTATTGGTAATAAAACAGCAGCACCGATAGCGAGTGTAGCAATGGTGTTACAAGATTTTCTGAAGAGGGTTAACTTCATAGTGTTAGGTCAGTGTTTGGTGAGGAATGGTGTTTCAAAGTTGTATAAAATGTTCATTTTAATGTAAAGAATTTGATGAAAATGGTTGCAATCTCAAAAAAGAGTTTTACCTTCTTAGTGCTTTATGGCGGATCATTCTAATAAATATTCTGAAAATGCTGGAGGCTCTTTTTACGTTGATGATCAGTGCATCGACTGCGATTTGTGCCGAGAAACAGCTCCCGCGAACTTTACTCGCAATGATGACGGTGGGCACTCTTACGTCTTTAAACAACCAACTACTCCTGAGGAGGAAGCGCTTTGCAAAGAGGCAATGGAGGGTTGTCCTGTTGAGGCCATTGGTAACGATGGCGAATAGGTGCTGATTAATCACTGGTGGTTTCATACTGCCCGAGGAAGACTTCGAGATCAACGCAGTATCCATCTGACTTCCCGACTTCCGCAGCAGAATCGGTATGAAATATCCGGGTTTAGGCGATCCCCTATCTTTCTTTTTACATCGACCTTAAAGAAGAGACCCTCTTTCGCGTCGCACTGATACTGCAACATATTTTGTATTGGGGAGAATAAATTTTTGGAGCGTGAGCTCTATCCAAAGAATCTCAAATTTCAGAATTAAAAATTTTGTTATGTCGTCAGCTAATGTTTCTAAAAGTTTCCTTGGGGCTTCACTTGCAACTTCCTGTACGCAGCGGCTGATTGCAACATAGTCGATAGTAGCGGAGAGTTCATCCTCCAATGATTCTTGCTGCGTGCACGCAGTAAATCGAAGGTCACATAAAAGTTGCTGCTTCATTGCTTGTTCTTCCTTGGATACCCCGATGGATGTTATCACTTCAAGGGACTTTATTTCGATAATTCGCTCCATAATTTAAAAACTGAGCTTCATATCGCGAATCTTAGTGCTTCCAAAACGCTCTTGGAGTTTACGAACAATTTCTCCCTTCCATACTCGATCTAGCTCATAACGAACGGTTGGCTGAATGACACGCACATAGAGAGTCCCATACCGCAGCTGCAACGGTTCTGAGTGAGATGCCAGAAAATCTCCCACAATCTCGTGCCACACGCTCATGATCTCTTCTTCTTGAAAACGCTTTTTTAGTCCTAATTTTTGAATAACCTGACTTAGCACTTCTGAAACATCGGAACTTTGTTCAAGACATCTCTCCTGAGGCAATCCACGCCATTCTTGTAAAACACGCTTCCTTATAAATTGAGTATACTTTTTGGAAGTCATGAAGGAATGCTTTTGGGATTAGCCCTAATATTTCATACTCATTTTAGTAAGGCAGGAATGATAGCACCGAGAAGTTAGAAATTTTCAGTCCTATTTTAAATATGAATCGCATTTCCGTGGGTGGCCTCAGTTGCTTCCATGACTGCTTCACTCAAGGTAGGATGGGCATGGATGGTGCTAGCAATATCTTCATAGGTTGCCTCTAGGGTAATAGCTAGTCCAAGCTCTGCGATCATTTCAGTTGCCTCCGAGCCGATGATGTGGGCACCTACGATTTCACCATGGGGCTCATTGAAAAGAAGCTTCACAAAACCCTCTGTTTCTCCCATCGCCTGAGCCTTACCACTTGCTTGGAAAGGAAATTTTCCCACCTTAACATTCATTCCTTTCTCTTTAGCAGCTCGCTCTGTGAGGCCCACACTAGCGACTTGGGGCTGACAGTATGTACATCCAGGAAAAACGCGCCTGCGTTGGGGTTTTCTTTTTCCAAAGATTCCTTCAACTGCTTGTATGGCTTCCCAGCTAGCAACATGAGCAAGCCAAGGAGGACCAATAATATCTCCCGCTCCATAAACACCAGGAACATTTGTTTCGTAGTTATCATTGACAGCCAAATATCCTTTGGGATCGAGCTTGAAGGTCATTCCCCCTGGTAAAAGTGAAGTCACTCCAATAGCAACAAGAGCTACATCAGCAGAAAGGGTTTCATTCTTTTTTCCAGAAATCGTAATTGAAACACGCTCTGAACTTGCTTCTATTTTTTCTACTTGCGTGGAGGTTAAAAAATTAATTCCTTTTTTGGTTAGCACCTTTTCGAGTGCCACACTCACCTCGGTATCTTCTACCGGCAAAATATGTGGCATCATTTCAATAACAGTTACTTTTGTACCAAAGGCATTAAAGAAGTAAGCAAACTCAATTCCAATAGCTCCTGCACCAATAATAATAATTTCTTTTGGCTGTGTGGGCAGTGCCATAGCCTGACGACTCCCAATTACCGAGGTTCCATTCATCGGAAATCCTGGCATCTCACGTGTTGTGACACCAGTACAAATGAGAATTTTAGGAGCAGCTAATTGCACTTCAGTGCTATCCAATTTTTGCACATGAACCTGCCCTGACTTTGGAATCGTAGCTTCACCAAGAATATAATCTATTTTATTCTTTTTGAGTAGAAACTCGATCCCTCCTGCTAATTTATCAGCAACTTTACGGGAGCGCCCGATGACCTTTGTCCAGTCGTAATCAAGCTCTGAAAAGCTAAGCCCAAAGTCATCAGCATGAAGCTTCATCAGTGAGAAGATTTCCGCATTACGTAAGAGTGACTTTGTTGGAATGCAGCCCCAATTGAGACAAGTTCCTCCAGCGCGCTCTTTTTCTACAACAGCCACTTTTTTACCGAGATGAGCAGCCCTGATTGCACCCACGTAGCCAGCTGGACCACCACCAATTACAACAAGATCATAAGGAATTATCGCCATCGGGTCATATTAATCGCTCTCTTAGAATTTGTCGTCAAAAATAATTATAAATTATCCTAAAATGAGATTATTAACTCGGATGTTTCCTACTAATCGTAGCGAGGGGGGCCTCAAAGCTAGGGGTCTAACCTGCATATTTCATACTGGTTTCCCAGCTTCCGCAGATAATTTGATGAAAATAACTAACCCCTTAAAGACAATCTATCTTTTTGATAGCCATATAGTTAATACATCAATATCAGCAGGAGTGATCCCACTAATCTTAGAAGCTTGCCGCAATGAAGCTGGGGTAAATTCTGTAAGTTTCTGACGTGCCTCAGAACTCAAACTTGGAATACTGGTATAATCAATATCAGTGGGAATTTTTTTCTCTTCCTGTTTTTTGGCACGCTGAATTTGAAGTTCTTCACGCTTTAAATAACCCTCAAATTTTAAATCTGTTTCAATGAGAGACCAAATTTCCGGGCTATACTCCTCTCTATACTCATCTGGTAGCAATGCTGCTTTATTTTCTGGACGCCTCAACCAGAGATTCATTGCGATTCCTTGATAGCACATTTGAGATAATTTATCCTGAAGTGCTTTTATAGTTTTTATTTTTTTATGATAGGATTCAGTTCGGTAATTACATGCTAATCCTAAATTAATTGCTTTTTCTGTGAGTCTTATATCGCAATTATCCTGCCTGAGACGTAAACGATATTCAGCCCTGCTTGTAAACATACGGTAAGGCTCCGGGGTCCCACGGGTAATGAGATCATCTATCATCACACCAATATAGGACTCCTCCCTACCAAGAAGGAGTGGTGCTTTCATTAAAACTTTTAGCGCTGCATTAGCCCCTGCGACCAAGCCCTGACCTGCAGCCTCTTCATAACCAGAAGTTCCATTTATCTGACCAGCAAAATAGAGACCACTGATTTTTTTTGTTTCGAGGGTTGAGTAGAGTTGATTTGGAAAACAATAATCGTATTCAACCGCATAGCCTGGACGTAAAATCTCTGCCTTCTCGAGACCCTCTATGGATCTCACAAAGTTATATTGGACTTCAAAGGGGAGGCTCGTAGAGATTCCATTGACATAAATTTCTCCAGTATGCCGGCCTTCAGGCTCTAGGAATATCTGATGCCGTGGCTTCTCAGAGAACTTGATTACTTTATCCTCGATGGAAGGACAGTAACGTGGACCTACTCCATCAATCATTCCCGAGTAAAGAGGCGAACGATCTATGTTAGAGCGAATAATATCATGTGTCTTTTCATTAGTGTAGGTAATCCAGCAGGGAATTTGTTCCACGTGGAATATTTCTTTATCAACATAGTTGAGCGTATGGACATCGTGAATATTTTTTACGAGTGTTTCACGGATATGAGAAAAGGGGGATGGGTTTTCATCTCCTATTTGTGGTTCACATTCGTCAAAATTGATCGAAGAAGCCAAAAGGCGACATGGTGTTCCTGTTTTGAAACGACCTAAGTGGAATCCTAATTTTTCTAGTTCATGACTGATTCCCGAAGAAGTATCTGCCATTCTTCCTCCGGGTGAGCTTCTTTTACCAACATGTGTGAGTCCTCGCATGAATGTTCCAGTTGTAATAACAACTGCTGAGGTGGAGTATCTAATGCCAAAGTTTGTCTCTACTCCCACAATTTGATCTCCTTTCGTCAACAACTTTTCAACAGATGCTTGAGTTATTGTCAGATTTGCTGTGTTTTCTAATAAGGCTTTCATCCTAAATTGATAAGCTTTCTTATCACACTGGGCGCGTGGAGCTCTTATACTTGGTCCTTTACTAGCGTTGAGCATGCGAAATTGAATGCCTGTAGCATCAGCATTAAGTCCCATCATTCCTCCTAATGCATCGATTTCTCTTACAATATGTCCTTTTGCAGATCCTCCAATGGCAGGATTACAGGACATTTGAGCAATCGTATCTACATTCTGTGTCAGAAGTAATGTCTTACATCCCAAACGAGCTGAGGCACATGCTGCCTCGACACCAGCATGTCCAGATCCCACAATAATTACTTGGTAATGGGTAGGGTAATCAAAAAAATCCATAACATAGTTCTTTTTTTAAAAAGACCAATAAGTGTGATAATAAAGTGTGAATAGATGTTATAGTGTTATAACAATTTGTTCTATGGAACAAGGGTAGCCCCACTTTACCAAGTTATTCTTTAATAATAAAGAGGCTTATTAACGCATTTAAAAATCTTAACATACAGATTTGCAAGCTAGTTATCAATATAGTATGAATTTATTCACTTTATTATTATGATGAGTTAGAATTTAAAAGAATTTAAACCTCATAGAGAATGTGAATTGATTTAGAGTCACCATAGAAATGAATAAAAGAAAGAGAGATTATCAAAGAAAGTTTGATCCAAGGGATATTAATTTTTGTGGTTGGTTTATAGGATCTATTATCGCATCGATATCCATACATCTTTTTCTTTTTGATAGGATAAAAAATCTAGAAATAGGGACATTTAACCCATCAACTTTTGATAGTATTGTCCCAAGAAGATTTCATTTGGAAAGTGTAAAAATAGATCCAGTAATTTTAGAAGAGTTTAAAGATAAAAAAACGAATATTATTCAACATGAAGTCGATTTAGGAATACAAAAAACAGAGAGTTTTTCTTTAGAGAGCCCTCTTCAAAATAATAACCCTAAACCTAGTTTGATTGATAACAATGATTTTTTAGAAGATAAACCGGAGGTACTTAGTGAAAATATAATTCTTCCAGAAGGTAGACCTAGGGATAATCAGCCCCTACTCGCCTTTGATTCAACCACCAAGGAGAGTACCTTAGAAGATATAGGATTGGATAAACAAAAGAGTGTAGCAACCTATAGCAGGCTTGATCAACTCATTGAGGAAAAAACAGTTCTTTCCTCGCAAACAGCTCCGATATTACTCCCGACCGATTTACTTTTTGAATATAACGCAGATCAATTAAAGAAAGAGGCTGAAAACAGTCTAAAAAAGCTAGCTCTTCTCATTCAGCGCAATCCAAAAGCTCAGTTTATCGTAGAGGGATTTACTGATAATTTTGGAAGTGATGAGTTTAATATGAATTTGAGCACACGCCGGGCTAATACTATTAAAGAGTGGCTTATCAAAAAAGAGCTCATTAATCCCAACCAAATCCAAGCTTATGGACTAGGAAAGACCCATTTCCTAGTTCCGAGCACTGGATCTATTGAACAACAGAGCCTCAATCGGCGTGTAGAAATTGTCATTCATCAAAATAAAAATCCTTAAAATACGGAAGAGGATGAAATCAGTTTTCAAAAAAAGAAATCTTCATGAAGAATTATCTCTAGAACAGATAAAAAAAATTTATCACTATCGAGAGAAGGAACTCTATCAGCTCCATAGTAAAGGTGAAAGTGGAAGAAAAGTTGCGCAAAAACGCTCAGACCTCATTGATATTTTATTAAAAAGTATTTTTATTTTTTTTATTGGGAAGAAAAAAAAATTTGCTCAAGGACTGTCGGTTGTCGCTATTGGAGGATATGGACGAGGTGAAATGAATCCCTATAGCGATATTGATATTATGTTTTTATATGAGGAAAAAGAATTGCTTCCTGAAAGTGAACAGCTCATTAGCTCCATTTTAATGACCTTATGGGATCTTGATTTTAGAGTAGGACACTCAACTCGTTCGTTAGAGGAAGTATTTACCTATGCGAATCAAGAGATGCTTTTCAAAACAGCAGTGTTGGAATGTCGTTTTCTTACCGGAGAAAAAAAGATATTTAACATATTTAAAAAAAAATTCCGGAAAATCTGTATCCTTGGACAAGAAAAAAATTATATCCAATGGAGGATTGAGAATATTAGAAAACTCCGAGAACGCTATGGTACAAGTGTATTTATGCAGGAACCACATATAAAATTAGGAACCGGAGGACTTCGTGACTATCAAAATCTTCTATGGATTTCTATTTTCCATGGTTCAAAGTCGCAACTTAAATATTTAACCAAAAGAAAGTTTCTTACAGAGAAAGAAAGAAAAAAACTAGAGAAGAATTACGATTTTCTTCTAAAAGTACGTCATGAAATGCACTACCAGGAGAAAAGAGTTCAGGATCAATTGACACTGCGCCTGCAGGGAAAAGTTGCAACCAAGCTAGCCCGGATGTTTCATACTGATCTACTACGGAAGCCGGGAAGTCAGATGGATGCTGCGTTAGACTCACATTTTGATTTGAGCAGTATGTACACATACAGCCCTGCATCAAAATGCTCGCCTGCCTTACCCCATCAGCCTTCGCGGCCTCCTCGTCACGATCAGTATGAAACATCCGGGCTAGGTTACACACAGCAGAGTATGATTCGAAGGAGTGAAGCCTTCATGAAAAATTATTATGAAATTACACGTGAAATTTATCTAATTACATCTGCCGTGCTCGCTCGCCTGCAACCTCCTCTTAACGAAAAAGAAACAGGAAAATTAGGTTCCTATTCAAAGAAAAAAAAGAAAGAAGAAAAACTCTCTGGGTTTGTCATTAGGGAAGGAGTCCTGTTTCCAGAAAATCCCAGAATCTTTTCAGATCCGGAGCGTATGATGAAATCTTTTCAGATTGCACAAGTAGGCTCTCTTCAATTTTCCTCTGAATTAAACGATCTTATAAAGAGGAACCTTTCAAAAATCAGTCCACGATTTCAAAAATCAAAGGAGATAAGCACTATCTTTTTAACCATTCTATCGAGAAAAGGGGATGTAGGGCCTATTCTTCGTAGGATGCATGATCTGGGATTTTTAGGAAAATATATTCCTGAATTTGGTACGTTGACCTGCTTAGTTCAACATGAATTTTATCATCTCTACACAGCTGATGAACATACACTGGTCTGTCTTGAAAAAATTGATTCGCTTCTTTTTACAACAAACAAAAAATTAGTTCGTTATAGCAAGTTATTTAAAAACCTTGATGATCCTTCCATGCTGTATCTTGCAATGTTACTTCATGACACAGGGAAGGGAGCTAATGTCTCACATCATGCTCTTGCCAGTGTAGAGCTAGCAAAAAAAGTTGCATTACGATTAGAACTTTCTGAGGAGCGCTCAAATTTATTAATTACCTTGGTCAAATTTCACGCCGAATTAGCAACGGTTGCTCGGTCACGTGATTTGGACGATACTGCAACAATCATCAATTTTGCTAAGAAGATCAAAACAGTATCCCTACTTGACTCACTGATCATTCTAACATTAGCCGATGGAATGGGGGCAAGTGATGCTCACTGGAGTGACTGGAAAGAGCAACTTGTGTGGAGTCTCTATGATCAAACAAAGAGATATATAGAATTAGGAAAAACATTTTTTGAGAAAAACCACCACGATCGTGATGCTATAAAAAGAATAGTTCAACAAATGGTACCAGAGGATTTCGGGCAAGAAATTGAGGTTCATTTCAAACAGATGCCAGAACGCTATTTCAAGACGATAGAACCTTCACGCATCAAGGATCACCTGCAGTTATTTCGCTCATTTTTTGAACAGCGAATGCACACCAACGCTCCACAGTGGCACTCCCTTGCTGCAGAAATTGAGTGGAAAGAGAACAGGGAATCTGGTTATACCGAAGTTTCTATATGTGGATGGGATCGAGAGCAATTACTAGAACGTTATGCTGCAGCATTTCTTGCAGCAGGAATTAATATTCTCAGTGCTGATATTTTTACACGTCAGGATCAGCTTACCCTGGATATTTTTCGGGTTACTAGTGTTCGTGCTGACCCCATGTTAACTGAGAAAGAAAAAAAAATAATGGAGAAAAAGCTGCAAGAACTTTTAAAACTTCAGAGTCATAAGCTTCAAGATCGTTTTGATAAGAACTTCTCTCCTTTGGATAATATCGAATCCCTAAATCAGAACGATACGATGGGCCCTTCGTATTTATTCATCGATAATCAATCACATCCGAGTCATACCCTCGTTGAAGTAGAGACAGCAGATCGAGAGGGCCTCTTTTATGATTTAGTAGGAGCACTCCATTATCACGACATTTCTATTAACTGTGCCCGAATTGCTACAGAAATGAGGGCAGCATTTGATACATTTTATATTCTAGGATCTCATGAAAAAAAAGTGACTGATAAAGAGACGCTTGCCGTGCTTCATCAGCGATTGTTAAGAGCAATTTTAAAGGAATATTCCATTCCTCAGGAAATAAAGAAAGATGGAGTCAAAAGGAATAGATAAAACGGGTTAAACTATGTTCTTGCACGCCAACGGGGTTTATGAAAGGCTTCTCAACCTGCTAAGATTCAATCTTGGTAAAAGCCGGCATAGCTCAGTTGGTAGAGCAGCTGATTTGTAATCAGCCGGTCGTCGGTTCGAGTCCGACTGCCGGCTCCACTTTTGAGTTGGAGAGTAGAGAATCTGATGCAGCCCAGCGTCAAAGTACTCACGCACCTTGCCCCATGAGCCTTCGCGGCCTCCTCATCACGATGGGTAGGAAATATTTTGTTTAAATTGTGCTTCCATTGGGAACTATATAGCTTATCTTTCAGTCCCCCTCATGAAAGTATTATTCCCGCTGTGTGCTACTGCTCTTTTTTGGATCATTAGCCCGCACCTCCTCTCACAAGCATCCCAAGCCTCACAAGGAGATCCCTCTCAAAAAGTGGTCATCACTTCCTATGAGTATCAGGCCTTCCTTAATGCAGCCTCTCTTCATGAAGAGCTAGCCCAGATATTTTATACAGATCTACTACGGAAGCCGGGAAGTCAGATGGATGCTGCATTAGACTCCCATTTTGATTTGGGCAGTAGGGACACATACAGCCCTGCATCAAAATGCTCGCCTGCCTTACCTCATCAGCCTTCGCAGCCTCCTCGTCGCGATCAGTATGAAATATCCGGGCTAGAAAGCACCTTAAAGAACAGCAGTGACTATTATGATGAGAAGATGGCGGTTAACCAAGGAATGGGCTCCCTCC
>Ga0114975_10000617_pt1 | contig 26787 bp, 42 predicted proteins | sample S_130626_EF_Meta_FD_87031 | JGI IMG/M metagenome (GOLD analysis project Ga0114975, IMG submission 87031) | Freshwater microbial communities from Lake Simoncouche, Canada to study carbon cycling - S_130626_EF_MetaG | ecosystem: Environmental > Aquatic > Freshwater > Lake | place: Lake...
CTATTGCCGTACCAAGTGGACGCCGTAGACCGTATGTGTGATCAAGGTTCAATGTTGGTTGCTTATGATTTAGGTCTAGGTAAGACTGTACTAACCATCGCAGCTGTTGAAAGGTTGATGGATGAAGAAAAGATTTACGAACCTGGGTTAGTGATTTGCCTGTCCAGTCTTAAGTACCAATGGGCTAACTCTATTACAAAGTTTAGCGACTCTACCTCATTAGTAATTGACGGAACTCCTAAGCAACGTCAAGCTCAATACGCAGAAGCAATGAACTGGGAAAATTCTGGGGTGGACTACATCATTATGAATTACGAACAGGTAGTTAATGATTGGGCATACGTCAGCAAGTTACCTCGTGGTTTTGTTGTGCTAGACGAAGCCACAGCAATTAAATCTTTTAGGTCTAAACGAGCTAAGCAAGTAAAAAGACTTGCAAACGCTCCTTTTAAGTTTGCTCTTACAGGAACACCTATTGAAAACGGTAAGCCCGAAGAACTATACTCCATCATGCAATTTGTAGATCAGAAAGTGCTGGGACGTTTTGATATTTTTGACTCAACATTTATCGTTCGTAATACTTGGGGCGGTGTTGATAGGTATAGAAATTTACCTACGCTACATACGAAAATGAAAGAAGCTTCCGTTAGGAAGTCACAGAAAGACCCAGACGTAGCTCCATACCTACCTGACTCAATACACAAAGAACCTATCCTTGTGTACTTTGACAGAAAATCTGCAAAACTTTATAGAAAAATTGTTGATGATTTAATTCAAGAGCTAGACAATGCTAAAGACTTGTTTGGCGGTTCGTTTAACATGCTTACTCATTACGGGTACGCTGATAAATCAGGTAGCCGAGCAGATGAAATTCGTGGGCGCATTATGTCTAAAGTAGGGTGCCTTAAAATGTTGTGCTCCCATCCAGACTTAGTTAGAGTAAGTGCTGAAAAGTTTCAAGATTTAGGTGACTCAGGGTCTTTGTACGCTAGTTACCTTTTAGAAGAGGGACTACTAGACGGAGTCACCGCATCCCCTAAGTTAGACGCGTTAATTGAGTACGTTAAAGACTTCTTGGACCAGCGCCCAGACAATAAAGTTGTAATTTTTGCTACTTACATAGACATGGTAGGCATGATTAGAGATAAGCTGGGGGTAGACATTTGTCGTACATACACAGGACAACTTGATGCAAAATCTAAAGAAGATAATAAGATTGAATTTAACACTAACCCTAATGTCCGTGTTCTTATTAGCAGTGACGCTGGGGGTTATGGCGTTGACCTGCCTGCTGCCAATTTATTGGTTAATTATGACATGCCGTGGTCGTCTGGCCTTGCGACGCAAAGAAATGGTCGAATAAAAAGAGCTTCATCTACTTGGGAAACTATTGTTATTCAAGATTTTTTAGTGTCTGGTTCTATTGAAGTGCGCCAACACGAGTCTTTACAGCAGAAAAACTCAATAGCCAATGCTGTTATGGACGGTGAAGGCATTGATGATAAGGGCGGAGTAGACCTAACCCTTGGTTCTTTGAAATCATTTATTCAAGGAACATCTGTTTAAGTATTACACCTTGTCTAGATGAACTCTAACTTTTTTTATGTTAGGGTAACTTTATGTTAGTTAGAACGAAAGTTTTGACCACCGCTGCTGCGCTTCTTACGGGTTTATTCGTAACGCTACCAGCAGCCCAGGGTCAAGCTAGCGCTGAAGAAACACAAAATAGCGAAACTGTAAAAGTCGCTACAAAATATATAGGAATCCCATATTGTCGGGGTGGAGAAAGCACGAGATGCTTTGACTGCTCTGGATTTATTCAATATGTTTTCGATAAAAACGGAATAGAAATTCCGAGAACTGCTAATGAACAACTTGCAGTTATGACTGTTATTTCAAAGGATGAAGCACAAGTGGGTGACTTAGTATTTTTTGTTTACAGCAATGGATATGCCCACCATGTTGGAATCTACGTTGGTAACAACACGATTCTTCATTCACCAAAACCAGGAAGAAGAGTTAAATTAGAAGAAATATGGTCAACAAGAATCGTATTTGCAAGAAACCCATCTATGGTGTTTCTAATCCCACCTCCAGTTGAAGCTAATGTAGAAGAAGCTACAACAAAAGATGAAATAATTTACTAATTTAATTGGATGTCCTGAGCAAAGACATTAAAAGGCTCACTATCCCGCTTAGCTCAATGGCAGAGCGCAGAGCTGTTAACTCTGATGTTGTTGGTTCGAGTCCAGCAGTGGGAGCAAGTCAAGATTATTAATCTTTCTTCGGGTAAACTTTATGTATTGCCCTTAGGAGAGAACTGGCATTGAAATACCTTAAAATTTTTGCTGCCTTGATGCTTGCGTTTGCTTTTTCGTTAAGCGCCATGCCCGCACAGGCTGTGATTGACGCGCCTTGCGACACTTACTCATGGACTGGGGAAGACGACGCCGCGCACCAGATGATTTTGCCGTTTTCATTACCGTTGGGTGATGCCACTTATGACACCACGTATGTGACCACTAATGGAACCCTTACTTTTGGTGCCCCAGACGCTAACTTTAGTTCGTACCCTAACACCCCGTCTATTTCTTTGGCGGGATATGATTGGGTAACTTTTGGTGAAGGCACTCAGTTAAGTTATGGCGTTAACAACACGGGACTTTGTATTATTTGGGACGTGCGCCCATACCCACAGTCAACAGGGGAAATAACCCACATCAAGTTAACCGTGGACACGTCTAGTTACCCATCCTGGTCAGGTACCGTAGAGTCCACAGGTTGGCTTCCAGCAAATTTGCGGCGGGGTATCAGGTTTGCTCCTAACACAGCCGTAGTAACTCTCTCTGAAGCTTTTACGGTTGACGGTGGGCTACCCGTAGAGATGCAGCCATGCTGGGATGGGTCTGTTATTCCTTTGGCCTCTGCGTGCCCTAGAGAACCTACTCCAACCCCAACACCAACATCCACGCCAGAGCCAACACTAAGCCCTGAGCCAACGTTGACTCCAGAACCAACTCCAAGCCCTTCAGAAATTTCAACACCTACACCAACCCCTGAACCATCTCCGTTAGAGACGATAGAACCAATCCCAACTCCAACTGTAATTCTTGAGCCAGAGCCTTTGTCTCCAGTAGAAGTAACTCAGGAGCCAACTTCGAGTCCAACTCCTGAACCAATTGTTTCAGTGGATGTTCCAATAGAAGCTCCTACTACAGTAGATGAATTATTAAACCAATATACCTCTGAGGAAGCCATTCCCTTTGATGTATTTATGGCTTTGGGTATTGACTACAGTGAACTTCCACCTGACCAACCAGTTACTTTAGAAAATGGTGTAGTGCTTACTGCCGAAGTGGCGGACGCTCTTCAAATTTTTGAAAGCCCATCTGAATTACTGTCAGCCATATTTACAGACACAGGAAAAGTTTTTAAAGCTATTTCCAACGTAGGTGCAGACTTACCAAAAGAAGTTAGAAAAAAAGCCCAACAAGGCACAGTGGCTGTGATTCTTGTTGGTCAAGTAATTATTGGCGGAGTTACCGCCTCAATAGCAAGGAGATAATATGCGCTGGTTAAAGGACGCAATCATTGAATCATTGAACCAGGGATACACACTCCTTGGATTCTTTGTGGCATGGGTACTACTGGAGGGTAGCGCACGTACCATCGTGGGTTACTCAATCTTGCTAGTAACCCTTATACATTTAGTCACAATGAGATTTCGTGAAGACAAAGACGAAGACGAGTAAATAGTATTTTGTGATACTATTTTGGCATGTCTGAATTTCCTAATTGGTTTAACATAACTGCCAAGGCTAACTTTGAAGCTTTGATTCCCAGTAGTCTGCGTAGTAACTCTGAAGCACGAGCTTTACAAGTTGGCGCTTACACTGGTGACGCTACCGAATGGATGGTTAACAAAACTCAGTGGACTATTGATGACGTAGACACTTGGGAAGGTAGCCAAGAAGACGCCCATGAGCAAATGGATTTTAATGAAGTTGAGTCTGTATACGATTCACGCCATGAAGAGAACGAGTACGTTCACAAGTGGAAAATGACCAGCGATTCTTTCTTTAACGACTACGCCCATGAGCCAGACACTTATGACTTTATTTACATTGACGGTGACCACACCGCTTCTCAGACAGCCAAAGATGGCCTTAACGCTTTGCCTCTTTTAAAATCGGGAGGTATCATTGCCTTTGATGACTACACATGGACATCAGGTAAGGGCTCATACTATGACCCTCGCCCAGGCATTGACTCTTTTCACCACATTTGCCAGGAATTGGTGGAGTTATTAGTGGTTAACGGTCAAGCCTGGTTTAAAAAACTTTAATCTTTCCTGACTTTGTCAGTACATTTTGGTACAATATAGGTATGCCTAATGCACCCAAGACGCCAACTCGCACCCTACGGGTAGATGACGAGCTTTGGCTTGCTGTTCAAGACCAGGCCCGACTTGACGGGGTTACTGTAACTAGTATTATTATTGATGGGTTGTACTCGTACTTAAAGAACGCCCGTGTACGTCACGATGATGTGTTAGAGTAATCACTACCTATAAAGGGGATGCAAATGAACATTGTAGAAATGGTAGACTTAGTCCGCCAAAACGCCACACTCAAAGACCGCATTGATAGCGCGCTGTCAATTCAAAATGAAGTTAAAACTAAGCTACGTGAAGGTTTAAAAGAATTAGGCGAGCCTGACGACAACGGCCACATTGTAGTAGAAGTTGATGACGACGTTACAGGTATTAAAAAAGTTATTCACCAGCGCAAAGTATCTAAGTCTTTGGACATGGCTATTGCTGAGGAAATATTAAAAGAAAAAGGTTTGCACGACAGCTGTGTTATGATGGTTCCTGTTCTTGACGAAGAAGCAATCATGGCAGCGTATTACGAGGGTTTAGTTACTGAGGAAGACATTGACAAGATGTTTCCAGCAAAAGTAACTTGGGCTTTGATACTAAAATAAAAATGAGTGATTTAATTGACGAGATGTTTTCCGCAATTGACCAGTACTACCCAGGTAGTAAACGAAAGCGGAAAGTAACTAAGGAAGAGAAAGTTAAGGTTGTCGTAGAGAAAACCTGGGACGCTCGTCCTTTTGTAAAGACTTTGCCGAATGGAACTGACGTAGAACTATTTACGTTAGGGGCTTTGGCACAGGCCTTAGGCAGACCCATTGTTACAGCACGTACGTGGGAAATGCTAGGGTATATACCTAACGCACCATACCGATTGCCAGATGTTACAGATAAGAATGGTGACGTTAGAAAAGGTCGAAAACTTTACAGCCGTGCTATGGTTGAAGCGGCTGTTGAATTATTTGACAAGCAAGGACTATTAGGTTTAGATAGAATCGAGTGGTCCGAAATTCAGCAAGTTCCACAACAACTTGCTGAGATGTGGGAGCACATCAAGAAGCAAGAAACTACCAACAATGCCGATAAAGCAGAAAAAGAGAAATAAAATGCCAGTTAACCGTTCGATTGAAGAAGAGAAGTACGCCGTAGCTAATAACTTTGGTGATGACTTCGATGTAAATGCCCGCCCTGAGCAAGCCACTAGCGGTGCAGTTAAGTCAGGCTGGGATGCAGCCGAAAGCATGACTACCCCATCGGGTAGTTTTCCAATTGACTTCAAGGCAAGTGAAAACTTGCAGGTTGTCAAGTTCTTGGATGAGGGTGGCCCATTTGCTACCTACAAGCAACACTTCCTAACCAACAAGCCAGGTAAGAAGTCGTACATCTGCTTAACGCCAAGTGGTCAAGGTTGCCCATTGTGTAAGGTGTTAGACCACCGTGCAGATGACAAGCGTGCTTTTACAATTGTTAATTTGAGTGCAGAAGGTGGACCTCAACGTCAAATCCTTACTGCAACCCCTCCTTTATTCCGTACTTTGCTCCAAGCAAACAGTTCCCCACAAGGCCCAATCAATAAGAACTATTGGGCTATTAGTCGCACAGGTGAAAAGGCTGGTACTACTTACCATGTCAACGCCATCAAGGCACGCGACTTAGATGAGGACTGGGGAATCAAACAGGCCGATGCAGAAGCGTTTATTGCAACCGTAGAGACTTACACTGATGTAGTCATTCGTGAGACACCATACGACCAGCTTCTTGAAATTGCTGAAGGTCTTCGTAATTCCTAAATAACAATAGACTGCTACTAGCGGTAGGCTCCCCCCCTTGCCTACCGCTAGTGGCTCTTAAGGGGCATGCTATGAATATAATTACTACAGTTGACCAGCTGAATGAAATGGTCGCACATTATTTAACGCAAGACGCGTTTGCATTTGATGTGGAAACCGTAGGGGATAACCGCGGAGTCACTCCAATCAACGAAGTTTTATGGATTACTTTTGCTACCCATGGGCGTTGCGATGTAATTCCAATGGGTCACCCTAATGGTGATTTTGTAGAAGAAAACTTTCCACTTACAAGCCAAGGCGAAAAGCGCGTAGAAGCTGGGTTGACCGCTCGCCCTAGTGATTACTCACGGGATAAAAAGAAAGCCACTAAAAAGTTTGGCCCGCCACCTGCTCAGCTATACCCATCCCAAGTTTTCAAACTGTTAAAGCCTATTCTATTTAACAGTAGCCTCCTTACGGTAGGCCATAACCTAGTATTTGATTTGACATCTGTCGCAAAGTATTACAATGGTGACTTCCCAACGGGTCCTTATTTTGACACTATGATTGCTTCTTTTATTTCTGACAACCGTAATAAAAATAAGTGTGGGCTTGACGCTTGCCTTAAGCGTGAGTTTGGTTACGAGATGGTCAAGGGTGTAGGTAAAGAAGTAGAGAAGTACTCGTTTAACGAGGTAGCTAAGTATGCTTTCCTTGATGCCAAATACACATTTTTATTATGGAAAGCTTTAGCCCCAAAAATTACAGCCTCAGACCTTGACGTTATTATGAAATTAGAAATGGATGTGCTTGAGGTTTTGTGCGCTATGAAACTTGAGGGTGCGCCAATAGATGTGGAACAACTTGAGGAGTTAGACGCTCAGCTTCGTATAGACATTGAGGCTGCAAGGGCAGAAATCTTTAGGATTGCTGAGCGCCCTTTTAATATCAACTCCAACCAGGAAAAGCAACTACTGCTGTACGGACCTAAAGACGCAGGCGGTAGAGGGCTTAAGCCAAAAATCCTTACTACAGCAGGGGCACGTAAGTCTGAGCAGGGGTTGGAACTTACTTATTCAGATTACTCTGTTTCTGCTGAGGCACTTGAGATTTACAAGCTTTCCGACCCTTTAGTTGATGCTATGCTTACTTACGCAGACCTTAACAAGTTAAGTACCACCTATGTAGTACCATATTTAGGCGGAGAGGTAGTGCGTACTACAGCAGGAAAGGAAAAACGTGAGCATAAAGACTCGCTTCTTATCAACGGGCGCATCCATTGCGACTTCGTACAACACGGTGCTGAGACTGGTCGTTTTAGCAGCCGTAACCCCAATCTTCAAAACGTACCTGCACCTCATACAGTACACGGAAAGTCAATCAGAAACCTTTTCTTTGCCCCCGAAGGATACAAACTTGTAGTTGCTGACTACTCACAGATTGAGCCCCGCGTAATTGCGTCTATGTCTAAAGACCCAATCATGTTAAAGAACTATTTAAATGGCAAAGATATCTACACTACTGTGGGAGATACCATGGGAGTAGATCGTAAAGCTGGCAAAGTACTAGTTCTTGCTATGGCATACGGAGTAGGTCCAGATAAAATCTCTCGTTCTATCGGGTGCTCTATTACCGAGGCTCGTGATTTACTTTCTAGATTTGGCTCAGAATTTTCATCTGTAAGTTCTTATAAAGTAAAAGTTATTGGCGCAACTAGGGTTAGTAATCCTCCATGCGTGACCACTATTCTTGGTCGTAAACGTTATCTTCCTGAACTTAACTCTAATGACCATCTTTTACGGTCTGGTGCTGAGCGTCAGGCTTTTAATACACGTATTCAAGGATCAGCTGCTGACATTATTAAGTTAGCCATGGTGCGTGCGTATAAACGACTGCCAGAGGGTGCTAGACTCCTTCTTACAGTTCATGACGAGTTGGTTACCCTAACTCCAAATGATAAGGTTGATGACACAGTGTCAGCAATCCGTGAAGCTATGGAAGGTATTGATTTATTATCTGTACCTTTAGTAGCTGACATAACAGTAGTAGACCGTTGGGGAGAAGCAAAATGAATTGGAAATTTTGGGAACGAAATAGCGAGCCTGAGTATGTTACGGAAAGTTTAGAAATTCCTGCAACCACTATTTACCGTTGGTTCTTATACGACAGTGGTATTGATGACCCTAATGAGTACGCTTTAGGTTCTGGATTTTCTCCCGTAAGTGCCGAGGGCGATGAAATGGAACGTAGAGAAAGTACTGAGCGTTTACTTCAGGTAGTTCCTTACAAGCCTTTTGTTGACATGATGGCTTCTATTAACGGTCAAGTATTAGCGGAAACTCTTACTGCGACTTTAAAAAAAGATGGCGTTATTGACGATGCTTCAAGTATTGCAGAAGACATGGAGTTAATGGCTGAGATTTACACACGGGTGTCAGCAGCAGTTCTTATTCCAGCCCTGGCTACTGCTTTAGAACTAGGTATCTTGGTAAACCCAGGGTCATTTGTATCAGGAGATTTTTATGACAAGTAACTGGTGGGCAGACAAATTAGGTACCCCAGCCCCAACAAGCAGGCCTTCTCCTACGCCCCCGTATACGCCCCCACCGCCTGTTCCTTACAACCCTGTACCCCAACCTAATACGACACCTCAAGAAGCTCCTAGGTTGCCTCAAAGCGCCATAACGGCTAGTAGGTGCCCAGGATGCGGTAGTGGAAATTACGGCTCTGTAACCCCTGAGTCTAAGGCTCGATGCTATGACTGTGGCTACCCTGTAGTACAGTCAGGTAGCGGACTAGGCAAAGGTATTCAAGGGGCTGGTGCCTCAGGACCAGCCAAACCAGCTCGTCAATCAACAACCGCTAACAACTTCAACCCACAAGGAATCATAGGACACATCTAATGGACTTAGACCTCGCCAAAGCAATTGCCAAACTTAACAAAAAATTTGGTTCAGAGATGATCGTTCTCGGAGCAGATATTAAAGACGATGCCTTGGGTCGCATGACTACGGGCTCACTAGCTGTAGATATGATTCTTGGTGGCGGGTTTCCTGTTAACCAATGGCATGAGATTGTAGGCGAAGCGTCCAATGGTAAGACAGCTCTTGCTCTTAAAACTGTTGCTGCCAACCAAGCCCGTGACCCAGAGTTCACTACTGTCTGGGTAGCCGCAGAAACTTGGGTGCCACAATACGCAGAGATGTGTGGCGTAGATGTTTCTCGCGTGTATGTGGTTGCTACTAACATCATGGAAGAAGCTTACGAAGCGGTTATTGAGTTAGTAGAAACTAAATCCATAGATTGCGTTGTTATTGACTCTTTGCCTTCTCTTGTTCCTATCGCAGAAGACGACAAGAACATGGACGAAGCTACCGTTGGTCGTGGCGCATTACTTACAGGTAAGTTTTTTCGCAAAGTGGGCAAAGCTTCACGCCGTTCCCTTGTAGAAGCGGAACGCCCATTTATTGGCATTATTATCAACCAGTACCGTATGAAGATTGGCGTTATGTACGGTGACCCTCGTACTACTCCAGGTGGAGAGGCCAAGAACTATGCTTTCTTTACTCGTTTAGAGGTCAAGCGTGACGAATGGATTGAGGCTGGTACAGGTCAAGATAAGCGTAAGGTAGGCCAAACCATTAAAGTACGCACCATAAAAAACAAGTCAGCCCCACCAGCGCAAGTAGCATACGTAGACTTTTACTTTAGTGACGGCGGTAACTGCTATGCAGGTGAGTTTGATTTTGCAAAAGAAATTGTTGCCCTTGGCATCATCTACAAGATTATTACCCGCGCGGGTGCTTACTACAGCTACGGTGACCGTAAATGGCTAGGCGGGGATGCTGTGGTAAACTCTATTAGGGAAGAGGTTGACCTCAAAGAGGCTTTGGAACGGGACGTACGGAGAGTTGTACGCCCTGAATCTGAAGCTACCTATGAGGTGGCTGGTGCGCTCTGAAGGGCAAAAGCAGTCTAAGAAGCACGAGAACAGACTAGCTAAGGTAGTTGGCGGTAGTACCGTTGCAGCCAGCGGAGCCTTTTGGAGCCGTAAAGGTGATGTTCGTTCTCGTGACCTACTTATAGAACATAAGTGGACAGGCAAGCAACAGGTAACCGTTAAAGCGGGGGTCCTGGAAAAAATTGTTAAGGAAGCTATCCTTGACGGTAGGATGCCTGTCCTAGGTTTCCATCTTAACGGCGAGAACTATGTCATGTTAGATGAAAACGATTTCCTGGAGCTTCGCCATAAGCTCCAGGAGTGTTCGTGCGAGACCCCTTAGACGTAGAGAACTGGCGTGCAGACGCTAAGTGTAAAGGTATGGATACGGAACTTTGGTTTCCGCCCAGAGAAAAAGAACTCTACAAATCTATTGCTGATGTTTCTAAAGGTATTTGCTTTGGTAGAGACGGTCGTCGCGAATGCCCTGTTCGTAAAGAGTGCTTGATGTATTCAGAAAATATGAACGAGCAATACGGTATTTGGGGCGGCTTAAGCCATCGAGAAAGAAACGCGTTACGGCGCAAGGCTGAACGCAACGGTATGACCCTCAAAGAATGGGTAGAAGGCGGTAAAAAATGAACGATCCATTTAAATGTCCTGACTGTAGTGTATGGTGGCGTGGAGAAACGCACAAATGTGTAGTTGCAAAGTCAAAGTCAAACGCAGACGTTCCACGCAAGGGTTGGATTTCTTGTCCAATGTGTGGTAAGAATGTAACTAAGTACGATTGGCACTCTTGCAATAACCGACCACATAAAAAGGACCCACATGACCCAGATTACCCGCCCATTAGGTACCCTTAAAAAATTGGTAGATGTAGGAAAAAAAGAAACTAGGGTTGTAGGTTCTGTAGAGCGTTGGATTCTTGCAAGACCAGCTGATAGAAGCCGTGCTACTAATGTAATTCACCCTTCGGCTATGATTAAGCCAGACTGGTGCCACCGAGCTGAGTACTACCATTTACAGGGGGCAGAGCCTGCTCCTCCTAAGTACCGACAAAGCATGAAAACTCATCTTACTTTTGCGGAAGGTCACCGTATTCATGCTCGTTGGCAAGACTGGTTTAAATACATGGGAAACCTTTATGGTCAATGGAAGTGTTTAAATTGTGGTCTTAAAGAATGGGGCTTGTCCGCTGAAATGGAGCCGCACATTGATGGTTGTGGCCCAGTGGTATACAACGAAGTTCCCGTGTCTAGCCCAGTTCATGGTATTTCAGGTCATGCTGATGGTTGGCTTAAAAACTTTGGAGACGACCTGCTGCTTGAGATTAAATCTGTAGGCGAAGGAACTTTTGCTTGGGAAGACCGAATGGGATGGCAAGCACAAGGAGAAGACTTTAAAAAGGCTTGGGCTAATCTAAAGTCTCCGTTCTACACTCACATTATGCAGGCTCAGGTATATATGAAACTGTTAGAACTTATGGACCCAACCAATTACCCTAAAGAAGCGGTATTTATTTACGAAGCTAAACCCACTCAAGAAGTTAAAGAATTTGTTATGCCTAAGAGTGATTTTGGGGTAACTGCTTTGTTTGATGCGGCTACCATGATTATGGATGCAATTGACCAACAACAGCCTCCTGGGTGTAATATATCTCCAACAGGTAGCTGTTCTAAATGTGAGGTGTTCAATGTCAATTAAACTTAGGGCTGAAGAAAGCCAACGCACTATTGATACTATTCGTGCTCAGGGATTTACATTTGATTCAGAGTTTACTGGTATCAATCCCATAATGCCGTCTGATATTACAGACTTAGACGACTTGGGTGCCATGAGATTGTTTCAAGAATACAATGCGTTCTTGTCTTTTATAACTGCTCAAATGGCTTGTGCACAGATTGATGAAGTCAACGCTAAGAAGCGATTGGACTATGCCGAAGCCTCAGCCATGGAAGACTATACTCAGCCTAAAATGACTGTCTCAGCCATTAAAGCTAGAGTTATGTCTGACCCCAACGTATCTAAACTGGCTCAGGCACACATGGAGGCCAACGCTTACCGTAAAGGTATGGAAATGATGCACGCAAACGTAGAACGCGACTGTGCATTTATTAGCCGTGACCTTACCCGCCGTACATCTTCTAGTTTTACCAACAGAGCCAGTAAGTTTACTACGTAATGTGTAATAAAACTGAGGACATGAAATTTTTTTATAATAAAGATCATATTTGTCCTTACTGTGATTCGACGTTTTTTGAAGTTATAGACCTTATTGCTCACATTAAAGAACTCCATGAAAAACGTAAAAATGGTTAATTCAAAAAATTGGGGAAACAAAAATCTCAACGGCGCAGTAGCCGTTGGAATTGACCAATCGTACAGTGGTTTTGGAATGACAGCTATAGATGACAACAATGATTACTACACAGAAGTGCATAAATTAGAGGGAACGGGAGTTGAGCGACTTGTTAAAGCTAGGACTATTGTTATTAATTTTGTACTTAATTTCGAAGTAAAAGCAATTGCTATGGAAGGCTACGCCTTTGGTAGCCAAATGGCTAACATGGCTGGAGAACTTGGCGGAGTAGTAAAGTTAGCTTTATACGAACATTTTACAGAACCTGAGCTGGCTTACCCACTTATTGTTCCACCCACCAGTTTAAAGAAATATATTACTGGTAAAGGCCGCGTAGAAAAAAATCAAATACTGCTGCAGGTGTATAAAAAATGGGATGTAGAGTTTAATAATGATAACGCCGCTGATTCCTATGGATTAGCTCGAATTGCCGCCAATAAACATGATTTTGAGTACGAAAAAGAAGTGTACGATAAGTTAACTTCACCCTGAAAATAAAGGTGTATTACCTCATAATTGATAGAAATACTACTACAATACGAGGTACAAAATGTCAGAACCACAAGATGAGCAAATTTTAAAAGTAAGCGCTGGGTCTAACCCACAATCTGTAGCAGCAGCTATTGCCCACAGTATCTATGAAAATCATTCCTGCAAAGTTCGTGCCGTTGGCGCAGGCGCGGTTAACCAGGCTGTTAAGGCTATTGCTATTGCCCGCGGTTACACAGCCCCTAGAGGCTTAGACCTTAAATGTATTCCAGGTTTTGCTAGCATTGAAAGCCATGACGGCATAATTTCGGCAATTGTCTTTACAATCACTTCTGATTAAGCCTGACTATTAATAAAAACACGTTTATCCTTTAATAAGGATATCCCACTCGTAAAGAGGTTTAAATGGCTAAGAATATTGCCCCCGCCCCAGTTGACGGCGCAGTACCTGCAGGTGCTGGCATGGTTGTAAACGCATCTGGTGCACCATCAAAGAACACTAAGTTAATGCCTAAAGGTCACAGCAAGTCTGTAGACCCATACGTGCAACCAGCAGGCCCTGCCTATGTATTTGCTCCAAAAGAGCGTTGTGGCGCATGCTACGGCATACAGGTTGGCTTTGAAGCTCATACTGCTCCAGAAGCAGGCATGACACAGGCTAATGGACGTTTGTTCCAACATGCTGTTAACCGCAGCGCACCTAACTTCCTTGCAGGAATGTACTCTCGCGTTTAACTTAAACAGATATAACCCCGTCTAGAAATAGGCGGGGTTTTGTCATTTTCAAAACATGTGATATGTTATCCTGAATAGCAAGCAACAAACACAGGAGAACGTCAATGCTGTCAGATATTTTACGTCAAACCCTCGACTCTCCCACACGCAAGTGTGTGGTTGGGCAATGGGTAGATAAACAAAGTAAAGAAGACCAAGAACTATTGCAACAAGTGTTTAGTTCTTCGCGGGTGGTAATGTCAACTTTGCATGCTAAATTGACGGTGTCAGGTGGAGTAACGTTTGGCGTTACTATATTTAAAGCGCATATTAAGGGTACGTGCACATGTCCAAAAACCTAACACTGTTAGACATTCTTGCCGACGCTTTATTGGACCCAGAGGTAGACACTTCTACAGTTTTAATTCAAGCAAACACCGCTCAATTACCCAGGCCAGTAAAAACTAAAGCTAAAAAAGGTAAAACTGCATGGAATTTAGCAATTGTGTTGCCAGATACACAGATTGGGTTTCGCAAGTACGAAGATGGCACTTTAGACCCGTTTCACGATATTCATGCAATTAACGTAGCCATGCAAGTTGTTGCGGCTATGGAAGAAGAATACGGGGTAGACAAGGTAGTTAACCTTGGCGATACTCTAGATTTACCAATGTTTGGCAAGTATGCTACAGAGCCTACTTTTGAGGGAACTGTAAACTTATCCCTACAGGCTGGTCATGACTATGTTGCAACGCAACGAGCTCTAGCACCTAACGCTGAGATTGTGTATATTGACGGAAACCACGATTGCCGCCCTCAAAGGTACATGACAGCTATGGCTAAGAACGCTGTAGAAGTGCGCCAAGTAAATGGTGGCGAAGTTGTATTTAGCGTTCCTCACTTACTGAACTTGCAAAGTATTGGTAACGTAACCCATGTGTCTGGGTACCCAGCAGATAAGTACTACATTAACCCACGTTTGGTAGCCCGCCACGGTTCCGCAGCTACAAGTAACGGCTCTACCGCTTTTAAGCATGTAAACGGTAATCACTTTGAGTCTACTATTTATGGTCATTCACACCGTATGGAGTTGTTGTACAAGACTCACGATACTAGCGGGGGCGCAGTACAAAACGGTGCGTATAGCCCAGGTTGCTTATGCCGTATTGATGGAGCAGTTCCTTCTTACAAGGGTGGAACTATGACCAACCTACAACCAGTTAAGCAGTACGAAAACTGGCAACAAGGTATTGGTATTGTTTGGTACAAAGACAACGGTGATTTTACAATTGAAAACGTGCACATCATGGACGGCTGGGGAGTTCATGCAGGTTCTGAGTTTAGGTCATCTATTAAGTAATTATGGATTAAAATTAGGGTATGCCTCAAGCCCACCAGAACATTCAAAATCTAGGCGCCAACGGACTATACGGTACTAATACCACGTTCGGTGGCGGTGGCGTTCCCGTAGCTCGCGGAGAGCTCGATTTTTTGCGCCTTGGTGTAGGTAGGGTTCCGTCTGCTGAATACCCTGATGGCTACTTAGGAACTATTCGTTCCCGCCGTGATGACCGAGGTCGTCCTTCTAGCACGTCAGATACTGTTCTGAACAGCATGAAGCTACGCCTCGGTCAGCGCGGTTACCAGCGCGGTGTTCACCGTGGTGAACGTATTGACCCTTCTGATTACTACTACCCAACTGAATTAAGCCCTGAGCGCGGTATCAAGCGCCAGATGAAAGCTAAATACGATGGAAACACCTACATGGTGCCTCGTCACGTTGAAAACCAAAAACTAGTCCCAGCTCCTCACCTTCCAAACGATGGCAAGGCTGGCCCTAGCGTACGTAGCGATTCCCCTTACAACATTAATGAGAAGCGGGTATCCCAGCTTCGTACTATGCGTCCGAATTGGAAGTAACCCATGGGTAAATTTAAAACACAAGTTAAATTTGGTGGAAACTCAAAGACTAAAAGCAAAGGTCCTATGGCTAAACCCATTGTTTCGACCTCTCGCCCCGCAGATACTTGTGCAGAAGGGTGCATGTTTAAAGGTCTAGGTATTGACCATAAACCAAGCGCGGGCGGAACTTCTTGTTATGCAGCCAATAAACCAGGTGGTAGCCCCAATTTATTTCAAATTGCTGAAAGTAAAGGCGAAACCGATACAGCGCGCGCATTTAGAGTGCTTGGAGACAACACTCCGTCTACTGCTACTGTTCGTCACCTTGAAGCAGGAGACATTAAAACTCCTGAAGAAGGCGATGATTACATTGAGCAAGCCAATAAATTTCATGCAGAACATCCTAAAACAAAAGGTTACGGGTTTACCCATAATTCTGACAAGTTAGACCCAAATTCAGTAGAGGGTTGGATGTTACGTGCGTCTACTGAAACTCGTAACCAATCTGCGGCAGCTTCCGCTAAAAACTGGAATACGGTTATTGAATCCCCAGCAGATGATATGTTATCTTCACGTAACGAGCGTATTGGAGGAAAACTTGTTCGTCAATGCCCAGCTCAGACTCACCCAGAAACAGTTGGATGCGCTAATTGCAATATGTGCCGTAATGAAAATGTTATAGTTGAATTTCAAATTCATGGAACAAACAATCGCATTAATGAAAAACGTATTCGTGAAGTTCGGCACGCGGAACAAGGTCAACCTGTCAATATGGGAACTCGAATTCCTGTTGGACCGCCTCAACACGACGATTGGGCTACAGGGCAAAACCGAGTAACTGATTCAAGCACTCCTGATGGCGATTCAACTGACGTAGACAAGCGCTCCCGCAATAGCGGTTTTATTACTGGGTTTTCTGAGCGGAATGTTTAATGCCTAATTTAACTAGCGGTGTTTATTCTAATCGTCCATGGATTGCCCCACCAGAGGCCGCATACCCACCTCAGGCGTACATTGGCCCATTTGCTAGTAATCAAGAGCAAGTTGTATCCCAGGCCATGGCATCCTTGACTATGTCAAGCGAAGACATCCAGCAGTACGTCCGTCCAAACCTTCCTCAGATTCAATTGTTTCCCCCAAGATTTGGGTATGAGACACGCGAGTACGGCGTAGACGACATGATAGAATTGAACGTTCCAGTTACAGAGCGTGTGGATACAGCCAAGCCAGCGGCCCAGGCTGAACCAAGCTCAAGAAATACTTTAGGAGGCGGAGTCTAATGGCTGTTGACCCAGGATTAATGACAGATGCCACAGGTGAAGGTATGGCGGGAGCCACAGATGTTTCCCTAGTTACCCAGAAAAACCTTAAGAATACGTACTACAATAATAGTAAGCCTTGTGTAGAATGTGGTCTACATTTAGACCCATACCGCGCATTGCATAATCAATATTGTGCTAATTGCAGTAACCGCAAGTCTTACAACTTAGTAAAGAACAGGATGAGTAATGGCGTTTAAGAAAAAGTCTAAAGCAGCGGCATCAACGCCCTCTCCTACGCACGCAAACCCACCGCAAATGGGGAGTCGATCAGACATGCCCCCAACTATTCAACGTGCAGCTCAGTTTAAAATTGGGTTAACCGACCAAGAACAACGGAACGAATTCCGCGCTAGAAAAACTAAAGAATTTCCAGGGGCAAGTAAAGAAAAAACTTATGGCTCGTTGCCTGGGGGTAGCACCCTAGCCCGTCCAGCAAAAGATTATCAATAACCAAGGAGTCAGAATGACCGTTCCATACCGCCGCTCACCTAATGCTGAGCTAAACGAAGGTTCTACCGATGGAAAATACCGCAAGCGTCGCCCAAATACAACAGTTGCTGCTGGAATGGGTGACCAAACTGTCGTAGCAAACCGCGCTGGTTTGCATCCTTACATGAACTATGGTTTTATTAACTCAGAAGAACCTTCAAAGGTAAACCCAGGAGCATAACCATGGCTAAAAAGTCTTATAAAAAAGCTATTAGCAGGAACAATGCTCGTAGGCTTGAAAAGACGCCCTTTTCAGTTCCTGAAAACGTTGCGGTATTAGATGACCCAGACGTATTTTCTGGAGTGACGAGTACAGAAGCCAAAATTAGTGAGGCTATGAAAATACCCCGTTCATCAAAGGTAATACCAAAGCATCTTCGCCCAGTTAAAGAGTTACAAGAAGAACATGCTAAAGGTACGTTAAAGCACTCAATAGACCACAAAACAAAAAGCTATGCAGTTCGTGAAGATGGCCTTCCTATAAGTGGCGATGATTTAGCTAAAATGGGTGAGAATTACGTTGGGCGTGGAGAAGATTACGCAGTTACTAAACACAATGGTTATCCTTCTGACGAGGTAAATGTTAGAGTTTCCAAAGTTAGTGGGCCTTACCCTCCAAAAGATCGTGCTAATGATGAGTCACGTCGTCCAAGTATGGGTGGATACTAATCATGGCTAAGAAAAAACCAACTTTTGACAGGGCTGTTTCTAGAGAAGACGCAAAAAATTTGCGCAGCAATAACTTACAGCCTACTGAAAACGTGGCTATTTTAGATGATCCAGATACTTATCACGAAAAATCTTATGACCGTACTGAGCCGCCTCGCCCTTCTATTGCCCATTCTAATGCAAAAGATGTTCAAGAACAGCATGCGCAAAATATAGAAGATCACCATGAATACTACACAAAAATATCAAGTCACCCAATAAAAGGTTATACAAAAAAAGACGCTGCACGAGATGTTGAAGGCTCTCCTGTAAGTGGAGACGATTTAGCCAAAATGGGTAGAAAATCTTTATACGCAACATACGACCGTGACGGTTATGACGTCAACGACACCCCTGAAGTCCCACCAGACCGTGCTAATGATTCATCACGTCGTATGCGTGGACCCGAGCAGCGCCCTTGGCGTACTTAAGGATTAAATATGTCACGCGGAGATAACGACAACCCTAATGATTTTAGCCATACATCTGAATGGCAAGAAGAGCACGCTGAGTCCGTAACCCCGCCAGACCGTGGTAGTGATTCCTCACGTCGTCCAGGTGCTTACGAACAAGCTCGCAGATTTATGGCGCAAATGGATGAGTCTGACATCAGAGAAGACAACGCAGATAGAGAGGCTGGATATGCAGGTTTAGCTGACGCTACTACTTACGCACGCCATGCCAAATCTGAGCGCACTACCCGTGGTGGTAAATACGACGAGTCTGTAACTATGTCGTTTAAACCTGTAGAAGGCAAGAATCATTATTACCCAGAATTTTCAGCCATGGGCGGTAAACACGGCAAATCTTACGAAGGTGAAGACATCCCTGAAGAAACTAGACTTAGTCGTTTCTTAGATTAATAGTCTACAAGGATAATTAGCCTCTTGTGGTAAAATTGGGGCATGGATTTTAACGGAGCAAAAGACTTAAGTCAAGCCAGCAAAAACGAACCAATGATTCGTGTACTGGTATGCCGTAATTGCAAGACAATTGAAGAGCTACCAGATTATGATGGCGACCCAGCCACTGACACATTATTGAATATATTAGTGTCTAAGCACCAAAAACCTGTAGAGCATATTGGATTGCTTATGAAGTTCCCATTTAAATACTGCGCAGTGCCAAAGATTCAAAAAGAAATTGTTAAACAAATTAAGGGCGGTTCTGAGGGCCTAGACGTGTTCCAAACCAAGTTCTACGAAACCAAGAACCAGTTTGCTGAGGACGCTATGTCTTGCTACTCAGACCATATGCGTCCTAAAGGCCAATGCCCAGATTACAAGTCGGACAAGAAATTGCTTAAGCCTGACACAGATTCCGACCGTAAAGAGGCTGGCCTTCAAAAAGCAGGCAAAACTGGCCCTAAAGTTTATTTATGTGACTTCTGCCCTGTAAAATCTTTCAATATGCAGAAGTCTAACGCCGAGAAGGGGCTGTATAAATAACCTGGAGGGGGTAGAATGGGATTACAAAATCCTATCAACAGGGGTGGTGCTACCATGTTCGTCGAATTAATGTGTTCTTGTTCAGCCGCAATTACTGTTGATTTAGAAAAAGGCCGTGAAGACGCAGGCTGGTTACTTGTTAATAGATTTACTAACGCACATGTTGCATGTGGACTAGTTAGTCCGTTGTTAGAACAACGAGACACTCCTACCAAGCCATTTAATATAGACCAAGGAAATTAATGAACTACTACGAAGCGTTGACTCAATACGCAGACGCGGTAGGGCTTGAACCAGGTGACACATCTTACTTTAGTGAGTCTGAAGGTAACTTAGACCCACGACTTTTTAACGGAGCTACTTTATCCCCAGTTGTGCGCGAAGCTATTTTAGTTTTGCTTAAAAATCATTTAGAACTTGGATACAACGAGCCATTAGCGTGGATAAAAATATTTTTAGCGGGCTCAGGTGTTTCGTTCAATTGGAAAGCACACAGGTCCCCCGCAGACCTTGACTGCTTAGTTAGCGTAGATTATGTACAATTTCGTCAATCTAATCAAGAATACAAGGGTTGGTCTGACCGAGAGATTGCAGCAGAGCTCAACCAAGGTTTTAAGAACGAACTTCACCCTCGCACTGGTGATTTTATGGTTGATTTTGAACTTACTTTCTATGTTAATCCTAATTCAAATATCACAGAGTTAAAGCCTTATGCCGCCTATTCAGTTTTAGATAACACATGGGTAGTGCCACCAACCAGCCTTGAGGCCCCAACTGACCAAGAGTGGGTGTCTGCAACTGAGCGTGACAAGGTAAAGGCAGTTGAAATTGTTAAAAGATATTCAACAGCGTTAGACCAAATTAAAGCCGCAGCCAATGATGCAATGCGAATTAATGCCGAGGCCGCCCTGGCTGTTGCAGTGCAACAAGGGGCGGCAATGTTTGAGGACATTCACAGCTCAAGAAGCAACGCGTTTAGCCCGTCAGGTGCAGGGTACGCAGACTTTGCAAATTACCGCTGGCAAGCAGGCAAACAAAGCGGTGTAGTTCCAGCTTTAAAAAAGATACATTCTATGTCTAAAGAAGCCAGCGAACGTTTTTCAAAAGAAACTTATGGTATAGAATTACCTGATACAAGTACATTATTACGACGCACAATGAGGAAATAATTCTTTAAAATGTGATAGTGTAAGCGCAAGATTTCTACTAACTGGAGAACTAAATGAAAGCAAAAGATACCGTAGCAATTGGTTGGTGCCACGCAGGTAATATAGACACCGAGTTCGGGCTTAGCATTATGCAGATTATTCGAGATAAAGGGCCTCGCGTAGGCACATTTTTCTGTGTAGAGGGCCTTGGGTTACTTGCTAAGAGCCGTAACATTTTAGTTAACCATTTTCTTGAAAAGACTACAGATGATTGGCTACTAATGCTAGATTCAGATGAGCGCATTGGTACCCCCGCGTTTGACCTATTGTGCGCCACAGCAGATGTAAATGAACGCCCAATTGTGGCAGGCTTGTATTTTGCCGCATTGTGGGAAGGCCCAAATCTTCGCCCAGTTCCTTTGATTTTTAAGTTAGACGAAGAAGGCGGGCTACAGCCTTGGGATAACTATCCTCAAGATGAAGTCCTTGATATTGCAGCAGCAGGTACTGGTTGCCTACTTATGCACCGAGACGCTTTAAAAAAGATTCAAGCCATGGCTCAAGAAGGAACAGAGACTTGGGCTTGGTTCCAAGATGGCCCTGTTGGACAAGGCAAGTGGTTGTCCGAAGACCTTATGTTTTGTTCAAAGGTAACGGCTGCAGGAATTAAAATGGTAGCCCATACAGGAGCCGTACTCCAGCACCATAAACCAATGTGGTTAGACCAAGCCCATTACCACTCTTGGGCCGCTAACAACGAAGCTGGAGCAGGGCTGGACCAACTAAAGTGACCGCAATGGAATATTGGTTTTGGCTAGTAGCTTTCATTAAAAGTGTAAATACGACTATTGCAGAATATTGGTCTTGGCTATTAGTATTCATTAGAGATACGAGTACGACTACTATCGGATACTGGTCTTGGGTATTAGTTTTTATTATGGTGGCTGGTGGGCTTGTTCATTACATAGTGTTGCCCACACTGCGGTGGATTTACCTTTACGGAATAAAAACTTTACAAGAATTGCCTGGATTATTATATAATGAAGCCATCTGGACTATACGTGCTTTTATTCGTTTAATTGGACCATTAGCAGCAATTATGTGGATTACATATTGTATTAAAACAGGGGAATATGAATATATAGTTTTAGCTATTGCATATTGGATAGCCTATATTAAATTTTATTCACGTTTTGTAGACGTAACGTATCCTGCTGGGAAACGTGCGTGAAATGTCAGTTGTAGTATTTGTTGATGGAATCTTGCGCCGTGAGCGCGACCAGTCCATAATTATGGAGGGTGTAGCCCTGTACAAGTCCCTTAATGAGACTAACAGGGTTATTTTGGTATGTGAAGATGCAGAGCGCACGGCTATTTGGTTAAAGACCAATAACTTGGCTAAAAAATTAGACGACATTGTTGCCGTGGTGGACACCCCGTTAGACCGTCCTAGAATGCTTACCGTTGAGACTATCCGCAGTAAAGGCAAAATTGATTACGTTGTCACAGAAGACACCGAATTAGCTCGACAGCTAATTGAAGTGGGTATTCCTGTATTAGTATTCCTTAATCCAAGATATACTAGGCCAGAATTTAGACCAGACGGGCGTGAAGGCAAGAAAAGCTGGGAAGTAATTACCGAGGAATTAGACCGACAACAAGGCCTGTACTCGGAAGACCCCCGCTTGTGAAATTGATTTATTTGGGCGCAGATGTGCCCAGCAACAGAATAATCCTAGAAACTATGGGAGTAAAGCACGTTGGGGTATCCTTTTGGAGATTGACCCGCCGTGGGCTACCCAAGAGTAAACGGTATTTGCTGGAAAATTATTTCCAACCATTTATGGAAATTCACGTTCACCCTGGCATTCCAGAGGCAACAGTGCTAACGGCCGCTGAGTTGGAGGAGTTTGCGGAGGCCTACGAGGACTTTCTAGCCCATAATATAGACAGGATTGCATCATTTACAGAAATAACGCACCCACAAGTAGACAAGTTGAATCTTCAACTACAGCGACAAGCCGCGTGGTCTGAAGAAGATAAGTTTTGGGTAACCATTAGGTCAGATAGTTCCTACGCCGAAATCTTAGACCTATGCCAGCAGTATAAGAACGTAGCCATTCCGTACGACCTAATTGAGTCGGACGTGTCCTTAGCTGCTAAGACCCGTTCCTTGACCAACCAATACGGCACTACGTTCCACGCACTGGCCTGTGCCAAGCCAGATAACCTGCGCCAGATTCAAGTAGCATCAGCCACTACACAGTCCTGGTTGTCCCCTATGATGCGTGGAGAGACCATTGTATGGGACGGTAACAAGCTAGTCAGATACCCAAAGAAGATGAAAGAGCAAGCCCGTCCAAGATACAAAGCGGTGTACGAGAAAGCTGGCTTGGACTTTGATAAAATAATAGAAGACGACCCAGTAGAGGTAGCAAAGCTTGCCCTGTGGTCATATGACCAGTTTGAGGAGCGCTTTAATATGGTGAACAACCCGTTTTTAAGTCCAGAAGATGACTACAATCAAGAAGACGAGTTATATTATAACAGCGACTTATTGCATACTACTGGAAACGCGGAAACTACCCCCGTTGTACATGATAAGAGGGGGGGTCAGATGCGGAAACTTGAACATAGGGATAGCGCCGAAATGACCACGCTTCCCGTGTTTGGTACAGAGATTAAAACCATTGTTGAGAAAGATGAGAACGGCTTTGACGTTATCAAAGATGTTCCACTTATGCGGTCAAATGCAACCAGTTTGCGTATGTGTGATACGTGCTTTGTGGCATCAAACTGCCCTGCTTTTAAGCCTGCAAACACCTGTGCATTTAACCTCCCAGTAGAAGTTAAAACAAAAGAACAGCTAGTCGCACTACTCAATGCAATCATTGAGATGCAGGCACAACGTGTAGCATTTGCAAGGTTTTCCGAGGAATTAAACGGCGGTTATCCAGACCCTAACACGGGTCAAGAGATGGATAGATTACTTAAACTTGTAAAAAATGCTAAGGACTTGCAAGACACTTCATCATTCATTAAGATGACTGTTGAAGCAAAGAATGGAGGCGGTGTTTTGAGCCAAATATTTGGTGAAAGAGCCCGTGACTTGAGTCAGTTGCCAAACAACGGACTGTCCGAGGATGACACTACACAGGTCATTCGAAGGGCAATTGAAGACTAGCTCTTATATTATAAGAGACCCTCGTTCCCCCGTGGAACAGCACTATAGTAAAAACCACACAAATAAGGATAGGTATGTTGTCATTTAAATTGACTGACGAGTTCATTTCGTCGTATGAAGGTAAAAAAGTTCCCTGGGGTTATCAAGACGCAGGGGGAAATGCGGTTGGAGAAATCACATTCCTACGAACCTATTCTAGAAAGAAAGAAGATGGCACTAAAGAGACTTGGGTAGAAGTATGCCGTCGTGTAATCGAGGGTATGTATTCTATTCAAAAAGACCACTGCAAGACTAACCGTTTACCGTGGAATGAGAACAAAGCACAGGCCTCAGCTAAGGAAGCGTTCGAACGTTTGTTCGAGTTGAAGTGGACACCCCCAGGTCGTGGACTATGGGTAATGGGTACACCTATTGTTACCGAGCAAAAGAATAGCGCAGCCCTACAAAACTGTTCATTTGTATCCACCGAGTCAATGACCAAGTTCAACCCTGCCAAGCCATTTGCGTTCCTAATGGAAGCCTCAATGCTAGGTGTAGGTGTGGGCTTTGATGACAAGGGAGCAGACAAGGAGTTCACCATTTACGCGCCAACACAAACTGTTAGCGAGTATGTAATCCCTGATACCCGTGAGGGCTGGGTTGAATCTACCACAGCGCTTATCAACTCCTACCTACGCCACGACCAACCCACCATTAGTTTTGATTATAGTGAAATCCGCAAAGCGGGAGAACCTATCAAGACATTTGGCGGGACGGCAGCGGGCCCTGACCCTTTGAAGGCACTACACCAGTACATTATCAAGATGTTTAAAGATAGAGAAGGCTCACTATTAACCAGAGTAGACATTGCCGATTTGGGTAACCTTATTGGTGTCTGCGTAGTGTCTGGCAACGTGCGCCGTTCAGCCGAGCTTCTTATGGGTCGCTTAGATGATGATGACTTCCTTAACCTAAAGAATGCTGAGCGTTTTCCAGAGCGTAATAGTTACGACAAGAAAGCCCCAGGTTGGGGTTGGATGTCTAATAACTCTGTTGGTATCTCTGTTGGTGACGACCTATCCAATATCATTGACGGTATTGCTTTGAATGGTGAGCCAGGTGTTATCTGGATGGATGTGACTCGCAAGTACGGTCGCCTCATTGACCCACCTAACAACAAAGATTGGCGAGCAGCTGGGTACAACCCTTGTGCGGAGCAGAGCCTTGAGTCCTTTGAGTGCTGTACTTTAGTAGAGACTTACCTTAACCGCCACGACGATATGGTAGACTACTTGCGAAGCCTGAAGTTTGCTTACCTGTATGCCAAGACGGTTACTCTACTCCCTACCCATTGGGAAGAAACCAACGCCATTATGCAACGCAATCGCCGTATCGGTACTTCTATGTCTGGTATTGCTAACTTTGCTGACAAGAACGGGCTTCCAGCTTTGCGTACTTGGATGGACTCTGGTTACGATACAGTGCTGAAGTACGACAAGATGTATTCGGAATGGCTGGGTATTCGTGAGTCAATTAAGACTACTACCGTTAAGCCAAGCGGAACTGTGTCTATTCTAGCTGGAGAAAGCCCAGGTGTGCATTGGACTCCAGGTGGCAAGCACTTTTTGCGAGCTATCCGATTTGCCAATGATGACCCAATGTTACCTCTCTTTGAGTTTGCTGGCTATGCTGTTGAACCTGCTAGTGAGTCTCCAAAGACTACCAGCGTAGTGTTTTTCCCAGTAGAGTCTGATGCTTCTCGTAGTGAGAAAGATGTCTCTATCTACGAAAAAATGTCTCTCGCTTCTGTGGCTCAACGACATTGGTCAGACAACTCGGTCTCCGTTACTGTATCCTTTGATAAGGACACGGAAACTAAAGATGTTGGTACAGTCCTACACCTCTTTGACGGGCAACTCAAAACTGTTTCTTTCTTACCAATGGGAAACAAGACTTACCCGCAAATGCCGTACACACAGATAACTGCCGAACAGTATGAAAACTATAAACTAAAACTGCTACCCATTGACTTCACAGATGTCTATGCAGGAATGGCAGCCGACGCTATCGGTGAGAAGTACTGCAGTACGGACTTCTGCGAAGTACCGAAGTAATAATTAAATAGAAAGCCCCCTAGTTAATCAAAACTAGGGGGCTTTTCTTATGCCAAAGTTTCTCCTCCAGCTGCCTCTAGGGGGTACGAAGAGGAGAAGGTTTATTTTAGACAAGAAAAAGCCACCCGTTCCCTATTAGGAGAGGGGTGGACAGTTCCTGGTCTATTTTGTATTACTCGAAGCTATGGATTAAGTCTCTCTGGTCTGGAGCTACGCTAATTCCGTTGTGCTTACGGAGTCTCTTATTAACTTGATTAACTGCTACTACATTGTTACAGGCAGGGCATTTGGTAGAAACCTTATCGGATTCTGGGTAAAGCCAGACTTCTGCGGTGGCTACATCTATCTCACCTGTGTAATAGCAAGGGGTCTCAACGGGTTTATTAGCCATTTTTTAACCCCTGCGCCTCTGCTTGTAACCGCATCATTTCTCTATGCTGGGCTTTTTTATGGTCATACTCGGCTCTAATTTTGTTGTTGCGTTTCTGAACCATATCTCGGTTAGCACTTTCAATTCTTTTAAGTGCTTCATCTAGTAGTTTATCTCTCTCGTTATCCATTATCGTTTCTTACCTTTACTAACATACCCAGTTTTTTTCTTATTCATAGACCCAGGTGTGTTATACCCACCTCGGTTAGGTACGTGTCGCTTACGGATTTCTAGTGCTTCGGCAATCTTATCGTGGTGCTTACCCATTTGGGTTCTCCTTATAGTAATCGTTCTCTAAAGCTAACTTGATAACGTGGGCGCAGGGGTCTCCGCCCTCCTCCCACTCTTTGTTTTCCTCCTCGGTAAGGTAGGGGTCTCCGTCGTGGGTCATACAGAATGGCGGTGTTACCC
>Ga0114975_10000618_pt1 | contig 26769 bp, 29 predicted proteins | sample S_130626_EF_Meta_FD_87031 | JGI IMG/M metagenome (GOLD analysis project Ga0114975, IMG submission 87031) | Freshwater microbial communities from Lake Simoncouche, Canada to study carbon cycling - S_130626_EF_MetaG | ecosystem: Environmental > Aquatic > Freshwater > Lake | place: Lake...
ACATTTTGATTTGGGCAGTATGTACACATACAGCCCTGCATCAAAATGCTCGCCTGCCTTACCCCATCAGCCTTCGCGGCCTCCTCGTCACGATCAGTATGAAACATCCGGGTTAAGGGTAGTCTCATGATAAGTAAATGCTAAGTGATCAAGAGAATTCACCGAGGCCCTAATTATAATATCTCATGGTATTGCAAAAGAGCAGAGGTGATCCTCTCTTCAAAAGAAGGTTGATGAGTAGCATCGATCCATTCTTTGGGTGCTGCATGCCAAAAGGGATGATAGACAATGATTCCTTTCTTATTGAGGGTCGCCGGTAAATAACTAAAGGAGGAACGACTCATCACAAGAAGATCTGCAGTAGACATCAACTCGAGTGTTTCAATAGGGTCGTGATCGATATATTTTTTTAGGTTAGGGATTACTTCAAAATCCTTAAGCTGATTCATTTCTTGGTTTCTGCTGACCTGTTTCTCAATTCGATGCTCGGGATCATGATCTAAAGGAGAGGTAACAAAGGTCTGTTTTGGAAGCTCGGTATGAAGTTCACAAACAAAAGGAATACCAAGCTTATCGAGTATCGTAGTGATAGTAGTTACAGTCTTGATGTAATAGGAATTTGGTAATAAGCGATAGGAATCCAAAGGCAAAAGGTCTCCACGTCTGACATGAATGGCTATTCTAAAAAGAAGTGATGGAGGCTTTTTAAAAGGAGTTACTTTTTTAATGCATTCCAGCATTTCTGGATGCTGGTTGCAGATGGGATAAGGAAATCCTGCCTTAATCAAATGAAACTCGCATGTGTTTTTAGCCTCTTCTTGAATGAGGGCAATATTTTGAAAAGTACACTTGTCAACATGATGTACTGTTCTGTTTTGTGGCAATTCCATATCTGAAGGGATGGAAAAAACCTCGTTATAACGTGCTACTAACGCATGATCTGTTTGAGTGTTTTCATTGGAAGAAAATCCATGATAGGAGATCCTAAGCAAGGGCGAATGAATATAAGCAATGTTAAGAAAGCGTGCCAAGGCATAGGTGCAGTAATTACGTTGAAGTTGCGATCCTGCACCATCTGTTAGAATTGTATTGTCTCGAGTAAGAGCAATATTGTGCAAAGAGTCAAAATAGGGGTGCATAAAAAAGAAGAATAATCTTAAAAACGCAAATAGAACCAGAAAATCAGATTTGATTTGGTAAAGATAATTTCTTAGTAATTTATGAGCATTGATGGCATCATTATATTATTTTTTTCATGTCATCACTCTTAAAGGCACGATTTTATGGTATTCTGGATACTCAATATGTGATGCCCTCAAAAATGGGAGTCATTGCTGAGCAACTTCTTCGAGGTGGAATCGATATTCTGCAACTCAGAGCAAAAGAATCCAGTGAAGAAGAAATCATCATGATGGCAAAACAGATTCTTCCCTTAACACAAGCTGCTAAAGTGCCTTTTATTATTAATGATTACCCTCACATTGTTCCCATAGTGGGAGCACAAGGAGTACATCTGGGGCAAGAGGACCTCGATATTAGAGAAGCCCGTGCTATGTTGGGAAAAGAGGGACTCATTGGTCTTTCAACGCATTCACTGGAGCAGGTCGAAAAATCACTCGAGCTGCAACCCGACTATATCGGTTTTGGTCCTCTTTTTTCCACTCCAACGAAACCCCTGTATAGCCCCATAGGACTTCAGCTTATTACTCAAGTTCAAGAGAGGGTCTCTTTTCCTGTCTTTTGTATTGGAGGAATTACGCTCGTCACATTGCCTCAAGTCCTTCAAGCTGGTGCCAAGCGCATTGTGATGGTCTCTGCTCTTCTTAAGGATGAGGATCGAGTGGAGCTGATCTCACATATTAAACAAACTTTTTTAACTGATCTATGAATATCGCAAAAATGATGCAAGCTGCTACCGCGGCACAAAAGAAAATGGCTAAGATCCAAGAGGAGCTCGCTGAGCGCAGAATAGAAGCAACATCGGGTGGAGGTCGTGTGACAGTTGCTGCAAGTGGAACCGGAGAAATTCTCTCACTAAAAATTGCTCCGGAGGTGGTCACTCCCGATGATGTGGAGATGCTTGAAGACTTAATTTTAAGTGCCGTGCGTCAAGCTGTTGCCGATGCAAAAAAATTGAGTGAATCAGAAATGGGCAAGCTCACGGCAGGCCTTGGAATTCCAGGATTGCCTTTTTAGATCCGGATAAATTTAGATTTTCAAGTTAGTACGTTACTTGTGACGCAGGGCTTTCTTTTTTGTTCCTGCACAACCACAACCACCTCCGCAGCCAGGTTTATGGCGCTTCTGCCACCAGCTCCAGGCAAAGGCAACGGCTACAAAAAAAACAATGGCTAATGCTATGGTAGTTTGAAGTGAAGGGCTCATTTTCAATAATGGTGACGCGCTTGTGCAAAAAATTTTGTTTTCTGTAACATGATAAACAATTGAAATCTAATTAAAATAAGTCGGCAATTGCGGATTTAAAAAATGTTCGTAAGCCTGCAAAATGCCTTCTTTGCTAGCACGAAAGGGATCGAGTTCAGGAAGTTGATCGATAGGATAAAAAGTGATGTCGCTGATTTCGATGTTGGTGGCAGGTGTTCCTCTAACGAGTTGACAGAGCAGGAGAATTTTATAAATCGAGTGAGGACTTTTTGGATAGTTAGCCCGCTCCATATCGATAATGGAAACAATCGATGTTGCTTTCACTTCATAGCCCGTCTCCTCGAGGCATTCGCGCTCCACATTTTCACGAAGTGTTTTATTCACGTCAGCCCATCCCCCTGGCAAAGTCCATCGCTGTGATGATCTTTCTTTTACTAAAAGTATTTGGTCATTGTTAAAAACAACCCCTCTCACATCGACTTTAGGCGTGGGATAACCAATTTCTTGAGGCCATTGAAAATCAGAGCAATGATCGTTGGTTTGCAGGAGCTCGCCTGCTATTGTATGGATGCGGTGGAAACGCTCTTGATCAAAAGGATCCCTTGAGTAGGTCAATCCGGTTTGAGCAAGTGCAGCAAGCTCCCTAGAAAGTTCAAGTAACGTGGACATAGTTTTTTTGTGTGGCAAATGGGGTCAGGCTAAGACTATTGACAAAATTACATCGATAGAAAAAAACACTCAACATAAAGTATTTTGCCAATATTCTTAGTCTGGCCCCATTTATTCGCCTACAGCCTTCTCCTATGCACTCCTTCTATTATCATGCTAGCTCTCTTCATTGTGAAGGAGTCGACTTAGAAACCTTATCAAAAGAAGTTGGCACGCCTGCCTATATTTATTCTGCAACAACAATCCGCGATAACTTTCGTCGGCTTCACAAGGCTCTTGCTCCACTGAAGCACCGTATCTGTTATGCCACTAAGGCCAATAGCAACCTGGCGATTTTACGGTTGCTCGTCGAGGAAGGAGCAGGATTTGATATTGTTTCAGGTGGGGAGCTTTTTAAAGTGCTCCAAGCCGGTGGGAGAGCAGATCAGTGCACCTTTGCAGGGGTTGGAAAGATGGCTCATGAAATCGAGTATGCACTCTCTCAAGGAGTCTACTGTTTTAATGTGGAATCGGAGGGGGAGCTCGATCTCATTAATTTCATTGCTGGAAAGCTTGGTTGCAAGGCTCCCATTGCACTTCGTGTCAATCCTGATGTCGATACTCCAACACACCACTACATTTCAACTGGCAGAAATAAAAATAAATTTGGAATAGGCCTCGATCGTGCTGAGGAGGTCTATACACACGCGGTATCGCTACCGCATCTTAGAATCCGTGGTATTCAGACTCACATCGGTTCTCAGATTTTAACAGCAGCTCCCTTTATCGAAGCGATTAAAAAATTAACGCCACTCATTCAAAGTATTAGGAAGCGCCATACTCTAGAATTTTTTAGTATTGGTGGAGGTATTGGGATCGTTTATGAAGAGGCCTTAGCCAGTGGTGATCCTGCTTGGTGGGATGAGAAAAAAAAGGGAGAACGACTCTCGCCCGAAGAATATGCCTCAAAAATTTTAGAGCCACTCCAGCAATTGAACATTCCTATTTTCTTTGAACCGGGACGTTTTCTTGTTGGCAATGCAGGTGTGTTGCTTACGGCCGCGCTCTATCGGAAAGAGACACCAGAAAAAAACTTTCTCATTGTCGATGCTGGGATGAACGACCTTATCCGCCCTGCACTCTATCAGGGGTATCACGAAATTGTGCCGCTACAACGCCACCCTAATCGAGCTCTAGAGAAGATCGATGTGGTGGGTCCAGTTTGTGAAAGTGGTGATTTTTTTGCACAAGAGCGGATGCTTCCTCGTATGGAAGTTGGGGAGAGCCTTGCCATCATGAGTACTGGAGCTTATGGCTTTGTGATGGGATCCAACTACAATGCACGTCCGTTACCCCCCGAAATCCTTATTGAAGAAAAAAAAATAACTGTCGTGCGCCGTCGTCAGAGCTGGGAAGACTTGGTACGAGAGGAAATAATTACTTGAGTGGATTAATCACCTTAAGAAAGTCAAATTTTCGAAAGTCACTGTCGGTGGAATAAATAGTCTTCACTCCATGTTGGCGCAGAATAGCTACTAGATGTGCGTCGGGAACAAGATTGCCACGAACATGAAGTCCCGAAGTTATTTGTAAATAGTGATCAGAAAAACCTTCTTCTTCTCCAATCATTCTGACCTGAGGCAAAGTAAGCAAATCTTCAATATTTTTCCACGCTTCTTGAGGAGTAAGAGGAATAGGAAAAACGCTCGGGTGTGTTGTAATTCTTTGATAGCTCATTAACGTCATCCATGGCAGGAAGAGAAGTTCAGACTCATTGAGTTTCTCATCAAGAAAAGAAATTGCTTGTTGTTGGTAATCTTTGTCGCCTTGATTAGAAGCATAGACAAAAATATTAACATCAATAGAGTAACTCATTTTTTTTGGTAGAATTCTTGATCAAGAATTTTGTAAAGAGCTTCTTTATCAGAGATATCAATTTTTGCTGGCCCCATATTTTTTGAGTGCCATTTAAACTTTGGAGGCGCTTTCCTTTTTGCTTTATGAGCGGATAATGCCTCTGCAAGCAGTGCCGTCGCTGCTTTTCCAAGTGAAAAAGAGTTACTTTTGCTGAAGGCTTTGAGTTCCTTTAAAATAGGAAGATCAAGATCGAGGGTTGTTCTCATGATGTTTGATGCTAATAAAAAAAGCATCAGATGTCAAAATACTTTTTACGAAGAGGGCGCCTGCTCAGCAACGATCTTTATCTCTATGCCATTGTGTTGTAGGATGAGGAGTTCCTATTATCAATTCCCATGAATGAAAATAAAAACATCATTGGTAAAACGTATTTTCAATTTTTAGAAACGTTAAAATCACGCGTCCTCTCTTCGCGGTACCAAGCAGCTCGGAGCGTTAACAAGGAGCTCATCCTTTTGTATCACAACATGGGAACAAAGATTTTAAAATCACAACAAGAGTACGGATGGGGTGCTAAGATTATCGATCAACTCAGCAAAGATCTGCATACCACGTTTCCAGAGATGAAAGGTTTTAGTCCTAGAAATCTCAAATACATGCACACGTTTGTTCAGGAATATCCTGATGCTACAGTTGTGCAAGAGGTGCTTGCACAATTCATTTAGCCATGTCTGATAACCAAGCTCTCCTCGATTTTTCAAAAGAAGAAAAAATCCCTGATGATCTCATCAAACATGCTGCAAAGCTGCGCCACGATCTTCAGTATCACGATCAACTTTATTATGACAAGGCGACGCCTGAAATTTCCGATCGTGATTATGATCGACTTTATCGAGAACTCGTTGATTTAGAAAAAAAACATCCTTTGCTAATTACAAAGAATTCACCGACGCAGCGCGTGCGTGAGAAATCACAAGGATTTCAAAGTGCATCGCACCTAGTTCCAATGCAGAGCCTCGATAATACCTACTCGGAGCAGGAGGTGCTCGATTTTATTAAACGACTTCACAAGCTGTTGCCGGAAGAAAAAATTTCATTAACGATCGAACCCAAGATTGATGGGGTGGCCATTGCCTTGCTTTATCGTGATGGAAAATTAGTGCGTGGCATGACCCGTGGCGATGGTGTTAAGGGTGATGATGTGACCCGTAATATAGAAATGATTTCTAATATTCCAAAAGTATTAAAAGGAAAGGTGCCCACACTTTTGGAAGTGCGAGGAGAAGTTTATCTTTCAAAAAAAATGTTTCTTCAGCTCAATGCGGAGCGGGATGAAGAAGGATTGCCTGTCTTTGCCAACCCGCGTAATGCGGCTGCAGGATCCCTCAAACAGTTAGATCCGGCGATAGTAAAAGAGCGACATCTTGCAGCAATTTTTTATGGTTACGGAGCAATTGAGGGAAATTCGATTTCAACACAAAGAGCATTTATAGAGGCATTGCGCAGCTGGGGATTTCCCACGCATCCATCCGTAGATCATGCCAGGACAGCTGAAGAGGCTTTAGCAGCAATTCAACGTCTGGGAAACGTTCGCCATAATTATACTTTTGAAACTGATGGGGCTGTTCTCAAGGTTGAGGAGCTAGCACAAAGAAAACGTCTTGGATCGACTAGCAAAGCACCCCGTTGGGCTATTGCTTTTAAATATGAGCCAGAACAAGCCACGACACGCTTGCTCGCCATCACTGTTCAGGTTGGGCGCTCTGGAGTTTTGACGCCGGTTGCAGAATTAGAGCCAGTCGTCGTAGCGGGGAGTAAGGTCTCTCGTGCAACGCTACATAACGTAGAGGAGATCAAGCGTAAAGATCTTCGCATTGGTGATGAAGTTGTGATTGAAAAAGCAGGAGAGGTCATTCCTGCCGTGGTGAGTGTTGTGAAAGAAAAACGGAATGGTAGCGAAAAAATATTTCAGATGCCTGGGCATTGTCCCGTGTGTCATACAGCTGCGATAAAAAAAGAGGGCGAGGTAGCATTGCGCTGCATTAACCCAGATTGTCCTGCACAACTCCGTCGTCGTATTGAATATTTTGCATGCCGTCAGGCGATGGACATTGCAGGCTTGGGAGAGGCGGTTGTGGCTCAACTCATCGAAGTAGGATTATTGAAGAGTGTTGCTGATCTTTACCACTTGCATGCAGAGCAACTCCTACCGCTCGAACGTATGGGAGAAAAAAGTGTTGAAAATTTGATAAAAGCAATTGATCAAAGTCGTCATCAACCCTTCTGGCGCTTATTGGTAGCACTTGGAATTCCACATGTGGGAGTGACAGCAGCGCGCACTCTTGCAGAGCGGTTTCATACCTTGGAGAAATTATCAGCAGCCTCGATTGAAGAGCTCTGTGCTATTGAAGAAATCGGTGAAATCATGGCTCGAAGTATTAATGAAGCTCTGCGTCAACCAACAATGAAAAAACTTTTAGAGGATCTCCAAATTGCAGGAGTCAATTTTGGAGAAGAAGATCCTGTGGTGTATGATGTGGAAGGTCCCTTGCAAGGGACAATCTGGGTGATCACAGGAAGCTTAAGTCAATCACGAGATGAAATCGCAGAACACATTCGCAGCGCTGGTGGAAAAGTCTCTTCGAGCATCAGTGCCAAAACCACGTATTTACTGGCAGGAGAGGCTGCTGGGAGTAAGCTTATACGTGCACAGAAATTGGGGGTTGCAGTCATTGACGAAGCTGCATTTCGAGTATTGATTGCCGAAAAATAAGCTCTTTATTTTTCTTTTTATAAAAAAGTATTGACTATTTCGAAAAAAAGAATGAAGTTTCGGCCTATGAAAACAGATATTTCAACAATGTCATTCGCATTCTTTAATGCAGCATCCGCTGTCGTTATTGCTTTGCTTGCATGTTGGATAGCGACGGCCTGTTTTTTTAATCTTCTTCGACTTAGTTGGTGAATCCAACTTCAAAGGCCTTTTTTAGAGGCTGTGTGTGAGCCTAGTTTGCTGCCACCACAACGTATCATCCTTTTTTTAGGTTTTCACGTAGTCCTCTTTTGAACTGAGCCCTGTCACACCTTGTGCTTTTTACTTGGTGTTTCTTAAGCCTCTTCTTGTCCATGCACGAGAGAATTCCTCCCCCTAGGAAACAGCGCTCCTCCCAGAACACAACTTTACTTTAGTTATTTAATTTATGCTTATCCAATGTGAATCCTCAACTCCTTTAAAAGAGAGTGAAAAAATCATCAATATACTTGAACAATATCGTCTCGAGTACCTGGTCTCTCGTACTGAATCAAAAATGTTGATTGGAATTTCTTCCCCTTGCTCTGAAGTAGTACTTCAGTCATTAAAAAAAGTGACGTGTCCTCAACAACTCATTCCTATTGCTGGTCCTTACAAAATGGTGAGTCGCCTTTGCTCTCCCAATGGAACGATTATTAAAATCCTCCGCCCAAAAAAAACACTGAAATCTCAAAATAGGTTTGTAGAAATTGGAGGAAAAAAAATTGTCCTTATGGCCGGCCCCTGTGCTATTGAAAGCCAAGAACAGCTTGAGACTATTTCACAAGAACTGGAGGGAGCTTCAGTTTCTGTATTACGAGCCTCTGCATACAAGCCTCGAACATCTCCTTATAGTTTTCAGGGCATGGGAGAGGAGGGCTTAATCCTCCATCGTGATGCTCAAAAAAAACATCAGCTTCTTATTGAAACAGAGATCATGGATGTACGGACTCTTTCCTTAGTAGCTGACTATGTCGATATCATTCGTATTGGGGCTCGCAATATGCAGAATTATGATCTCTTAAAGGCAGTAGGAGCCTCGGGTAAACCTGTGATCTTAAAACGGGGAATTGCTGCAACGGTAGAAGAATTTTTAATGAGTGCAGAATATCTGATGGCTCATGGAAATCATCAAGTGATTCTCTGCGAACGCGGAATTCGTACTTTCGAAACATCAAGTCGCTACACGCTTGATTTAAGTAGTGTCGCTGTATTGAAAAGGCTTACTCATCTTCCTGTTATTGTTGATCCAAGTCATGCCGCTGGTCGCAAAGATATCATTCCTGCTCTTTGTAAAGCTGCTATTGCCGTAGGTGCTGATGGGCTTTTAGTCGAGGTTCATCATCATCCCAAGGTTGCGAAGTGCGATGGAAACCAAGCATTACTTCCTCATGAGTTTGTGGAATTAAGCAAGGAGCTAAAAAAAATTGCTAATGCGATTGGAAGGTCACTATGAAAAACTCAAATTCTATTGTCTATCAAGGTGCCCCTGGATCATTTAGCCATTTAACAGCACTACATCATTGCCGCAGCAATCCCGTTCTAGACGGTAAGAAAACTTTTCCAGAAGTTTTTGAGGCACTCAAAAAAAGAGAGGCTCAGTACGGTATCATTCCTATTGAAAATAGTCTGATTGGATCCATTTATGAGAACTATGATCTTTTAGGGAAATCATCATTATCAATTATTAGGGAAATAAAAACACGTATTGAACTCTCCCTCATCGCCCTTCCCGGAGCCTCCATAGATCAAATTAAAACAGTCTTCTCGCATCCTAAGGCCTTGGAGCAATGTCATATTTTCTTCCAAAAATATCCTCATATTCAGGCGGTGATTCATTATGACACTGGAGGCGCTGTGGAGAAAATCAAACGGGGAGAAGATCCTTCATGTGCAGCTATTGCTAGTTCACATGCAGTAAAATATTATGGATTGAACGTTCTGAAATTTCAATTGGAGGATGATTTAGAAAATTACACCCGATTTGTTCTCCTCTCTGTGGAAAAGAGCTCTCCCGGGTTCATGGATAATCATCACAAATGTTCGATCTCTTTTAATTTGGAGCATCGAAAAGGAGCTCTCGTTTCTGTATTAGAAGCTCTTTCAAATCAAGGAGTGAACTTAACTAAAATTGAATCACGGCCCATCTTTGGTAAAGCCTTCGAATATCTTTTTTATCTCGATTTTCAAATCCCTTTGGAAACAACCACCTGGAATGCCCATCCTCTCTTGGAGGATCTGCAACAAAGAGTAAAAAATCTTCACCTGCTTGGTATCTATGAATGCTGTTAAAAAAATATCGGAGCTCTCATTGACAGCATTTTTAGAATATGCCCATCGATCCTATCCTGAAGGGCCCACAAAGTATGTTGTTGTATTTCAAAAGATCAAATTAGACGACGATTCTATAGCGTTTTCTCCGATGGATCTTTTTAAAAAATGTGATTCTATTTTAGAGGGAGGCTGTATTTTGGAATCACTAATCCAAGAAAAGCAGACAGGGCGATATTCTTTTTTAGCTTTTGAGCCGATCGGTATTTACGAGCTTATTGCTGATAAAATTAAGGAGGATGTTGAGGGTCATACGGACATTTATCAGGGAGATCTATTTCATCATGTGCGTCTTTTTCTCAAAAGGTTTCGTGCAAGCTGCCCTCCAGAAATTGAACATAGTGCTACCCAGGCCATTGGATTTATCACCTATGATGCAATGCGCCTCATGGAGAAGATTCCCGATCGGCATAAGAAAGATAGAGCACTTCCCGAATTTCAATTGAAGGTCTATCGCACAACGCTCTGCTTTGATCATCAAGATCAGAGCTTGGTAATCAGTATTCTTGTTAAGTTAGGAGAAAATCACCAACACGATTATTTAAATGCCCAGGATAAAATCGAAAGTCTGATTCGAGTGTTACTCATGCCAATGACCGATAGTGGGAACAACACATTATTTTCAGAAGAGAAATTCACCACCGAAAAAGAATCATCAGAAATGAGTGATGAGGCTTTTATGGACCTAGTAAAAAAGGCTCAAGAAGAGATTAAAAAGGGGGAGGTTTTTCAAATTGTTTTATCACGTTGTGTGAGTCGACCTACACGACTCTCCCCACTAGACCTCTATTTAGCATTACGAAAGGTAAGCCCTGTTCCCTATCTTTATTATTTACCACTTGCTGATCGTATCATTATGGGAGCCTCACCTGAGTGCATGCTACGTCTCTGCAAAAAAAAAGTAACACTCAATCCCATTGCTGGAACATGCCAGAGAACAGGAGAAAAGAATAATGATACCATCGAGAAAGAGCTCCTATGTGATCACAAAGAACTTGCTGAACATCGTATGCTAGTCGACTTAGGTCGTAATGATTTAGGCCGTGTCTGTGAGGTGGGAAGTGTGCACGTGGAAGAACTTTTAAAAGTGAAGCACTATGCTCATCTCAGTCATCTCACCTCATCAATAAGTGGATTTTTAAGAAAGCACTATGATATGTGGGATGCATTAAAAGCTTGCTTCCCAGCTGGCACCCTAAGCGGAGCTCCTAAATGCCGAGCTATGGAACTCATTGATCAATTTGAACAATCACGTCGTGGGCTTTATGGAGGAGCTATCATGCGCCTTGATCATGCAGGTAATTTTGATAGTTGCATTGCCATTCGAATGCTTACCTTGAAGCAAGGGGTGGTTACCATACGTACAGGAGCAGGTATTGTTCATGATTCTATTCCAAGTAAGGAGGCTGCTGAAACACATCATAAAGCCTGCTCTATTTTAACAGCAATGGCCACGGCAGAAAAGAGAGGAGAGATACCATGATCCTACTCCTCGATAGTTACGACAGCTTTACGTACAATCTCTATCAGGGGATAGCGCCGTTTGATGAAGTGAAGGTGGTGCGCAATGATCGTATCACGCTACAAGAAATCATCGCGCTGGAGCCTTCAGGAATCGTTCTCTCTCCAGGACCGGGAACTCCAGAAAAAGCGGGTATTCTTATCTCTCTTCTAAAATATATTGTGACGTACCATTGGAAGGTCCCCTTGCTTGGGGTCTGTTTAGGACATCAAGCCATAGCACATGCGCTCGGCGGAAAAATTATCCCTGCTTCTCAAATTATTCATGGAAAAAGTGATTTGATTTTTCATGAAGGAGGAATTCTTTATCAAGGTCTTTCAACACCCTTTAAGGCAGCGCGCTATCACTCTCTCCTCGTCGAGGAAGCATCCTTGCCCCACGACATGCGCCTCACTTCGAGAAATGAGGATGGACTCATCATGGGACTGGAACACACAACCCTTCCTCTTCATGGAGTTCAATTTCATCCCGAGTCGATATTGACACCAGAGGGATCGCAACTACTTCAAAATTTTACAGACTTATGTCGTTGCTAGAAGCCATTAAAATATTACAAGAGCGACACGACCTTGATAGAACAACCTGCCGCTCTGCAGCATTAGAACTGCTTATGCCTTCATCAGAGGATCCTTGCCTCATAGAAGACAAAATTCTTTTTTTACGATTGCTACGTGCAAAGAAAGAATCGGCCGAAGAGCTTCTTGTTTTTTTAGAGCTGCTAGAACACAAGGTGAAGCGTGTTCCTAATATCTATCCTGCTCTCGATATTGTTGGAACGGGCGGCGATGGAGCCAACACAATCAACATCTCCACAGGTGCCGCCCTCTTAGCTGCTAGCTGTGGTATTAAGGTTGCTAAGCATGGCAATCGGGCTTCTAGTTCAAAGGCAGGTTCAGCCGACGTCCTAGAGGCTCTGGGTATAAAGCTCTCCCTTTCCCACGAAAAAAATGCGCACTCAATCGATCAACTCGGATTTGGATTTTGCTATGCTCCTAATTTTTATCCTGATCTAGCAGCCTTGCGGGTCCTGCGTCAAAAGATCAAAGGTCCAACTATTTTTAATTTTTTGGGCCCCTTACTCAATCCAGCGTGCACCCACTATTATCTTTTAGGAGTGGCTGATCCGACGATGGCTAGCGTGATGGCTTCTGTATTGCGACGTAGGGGAATCAGCCGGGCGATGATAGTGTGTGGTGCCAATTTGGACGAACTCAGTACAGCTGGGGTCAATCACCTCCTAGAAGTGACTCCCTCTAATATTCAATCATCCACTTTAGATCCGCTGAATATTGGCTTGAAACGTGCCTCGCTAGCGGAGCTGCACGGTGGAGATGCTGCAACAAATGCACAATTATTACGCGATACCTTCGCACTAAAACATAGGGATTCAAGCTCTATTGCCGATACCTTGATCCTTAATGCTGCCGTCGCACTTCAGGTCTATGGTCTCCATGATTCCACCATTGATGCATTGGCTCATGCTCGTGAAGCGCTCTATAGCGGAGCTGCAGCTAGGTTACTCAATAATCTCATTACTTTTTCAAATGACTCATAAAATAGATTTTTTAGAAAAAATTGTTGCTCAAAAAAAACGAGACGTAGAAGTGTTGCGTCACGCTCTAGCAAACAATCAGGCACATCCTCTGAATAAGCTGTTACAAAAGGGTCCCCAAAAAAAATCAGCACTCTCCTTTGTGCGTGCTTTGGAGGATTCCAGATTGAGCGTCATTGCCGAAATAAAACGTTGCTCTCCAAGTAAGGGAGTCTTGGCAGCTATTGCTGATCCAGTCGAATTAGCCTCCTGTTATGAACAGTCTGGCGCTGCTGCAATTTCTATCTTAACGGATCATTCTTTTTTTGGAGGTTCTTTAGAAGACTTGAGCTCTATTGCTCGAGCTAAAGAAAAACAGCGCATCACCGTACCGCTCTTACGAAAGGATTTTATCATTGATCCATTACAAGTAGCAGAGTCAGCACTTACTGGAGCAGATGCTATCTTAGCCATTATTGCTATCTTGGGAGAGTCCACTTCCACTATCATTGAAGAAGCCGCTCAATGGGGACTCGATGTTCTTGTGGAGGTACATGATGCTGCAGAATTACAGGTAGCACTTGATGCAGGAGCCACCATTATTGGAGTAAATAACCGCAACCTAAAGACATTCGAGATTGATCTTCAACGAGCATTCGAGCTCGTGGAGAAAATTCCTAACACTATTCTTAAAGTTGCTGAGTCAGGAATTGCGAACCCCCAGATTGCAGAACGTTACTACAAAGCAGGCTTTGATGCAGTCTTGGTTGGAGAAGCATTGGTTTTATCTCATAACCCCCAAGACTTTTTTCAAAAGATTTCATCATGCAAACGCTCCTAAAAATCTGTGGTATCACAACTCCCAAAAACGCTCTGGAAGCTGTTCTGGAAGGGGCTCACTTCATTGGCCTGGTTTTTCATCCCAAATCACCCCGCTTTCTCTCTCCTTCTCAAGCTCGAGAAATAACCATGATTCTTTCAAAAACCGCAGCCTCTCCTGTGGCTATTTTTACAGAGCATTCTGCACACGAAATGGTGTCGATTTGTGAAGAGTGCCAGATTAAGACTGTTCAACTTCATGGGGAGCGTTCCCGCAAAGAGCATGTTTTTTTACCTCCTCATTTCCAACGCATCTATGCCCTTCCTGCTTCTGAATATCGCCATAGTAGGCATGAAAGCGCCATGGCAGTGTGTGATCCCGGACGTGATTATTTGTTAATTGATCATACTCATCCTGGAGAAGGATGTTCTTTTGATTGGAGGATGTTTCATTACGGCCATTCCTTTCCTTGGTTTTTAGCTGGGGGCCTCACTTCAGATAATGTTGGAAAGGCACTTCAGCAGCTTCATCCAAGTGGGGTTGATGTCTCGAGCGGTGTCGAGAGCGCTCCTGGTGTCAAAGAGAGTAGTTTGATTAAAAAATTTATTCAGGAAGTGAAACAGTATGACTGCCACAAATAGATCTATGCCTGCATCGCAGTATCATTACTCACTCGAAGCCCTTCACAAGCGCTATGGGCGCTTCGGGGGCTGTTTTATGCCAGAGCTTCTCATGGCACCTATCCAAGAGCTCACTACTCTTTTTCAAGAGAGCAAGAAGGACGCAAGCTTTTTAAAAGAGCTCTCAGATCTGCTTCACAACTATGCTGGAAGGCCCACTCCATTAACAGAGGTGACTCGTTTTGCTCATGCGATCAACCCAGTCAATCCTCCTCGTATTTTTTTAAAACGTGAAGATTTGCTTCATACGGGGGCTCATAAAATCAACAATGCTTTAGGTCAATGTCTCCTTGCCAAACGTATGGGAAAAAAGCGTATCATTGCTGAAACAGGAGCGGGCCAACATGGAGTAGCAACTGCAGCAGCAGCAGCTCATCTCGGTTTACAAGCGGTGATCTATATGGGGGCACTTGATATGAAACGTCAAATGTCAAATGTTATGCGGATGCGCCTCATGGGGGCAACAGTGGTCGAAGTACCCCACGGATCAGCAACCTTAAAAGATGCAGTGAATGAAGCTCTGCGAGATTGGAGCGCTTCGTTTAGTGATTCTTATTACTGCTTGGGCTCTGCTTTAGGACCTCATCCCTATCCCGAAATAGTCGCCACGTTTCAAGCAGTGATTGGAGAAGAGAGCAAGCAGCAATGTCAGGAACGTTTTTCAAAAAATCCTGATCTGGTGATCGCCTGTGTCGGTGGGGGTTCTAATGCGATTGGTATTTTTGCTCCTTTTTTAAATGACCCAGATGTGGCCTTGATGGGTGTAGAAGCAGGTGGTCATGGAAAAAAATTAGGAGAACATGCAGCTCGCTTTCATCATGCAAAAGAAGGGGTCCTTCATGGCTGCTATACTTATCTTTTACAAAATGAGCATGGGCAGGTTGCTGAAACTTCCTCGTTGTCGGCGGGACTTGATTATCCCGCTGTGGGCCCAGCGCACGCACAGTTATTTTTCGAGAAAAGAGCTTCTTATGTCATGGCAAGTGATCATGCGGCTCTCGAGGCGTTACAACTCCTAGCCAAAACAGAGGGAATCATTCCTGCTTTAGAATCGTCCCATGCTTTGGCTCATCTTATCAAGATTGCTCCAACGCTTCACTCTGATCAAAACATCTTAGTCAATCTTTCGGGGCGTGGTGATAAAGATTTACCAGAACTTATCGAAAAAGGACTGCTATGAAAAAAATTTCCGAACTCTTTCAACGTGAAAAAGCTCACGTCGCTTACCTGACTGCCGGGGATGGAGGCGTAGAGCGAACTATTGAAGCTGCTTTAGCTCTCATCGAAGGTGGGGTCAACCTCTTAGAATTAGGTGTTCCTTTTTCCGATCCGATTGCTGATGGCCCTGTTATTCAACAAGCCTCCTTACGTGCACTGCAAGCCGGGATCACGATGTATGAGGTGCTCTACGTTGCTCACGAGATTCGAAAAAAAAGTACTATTCCCATCATTCTTTTTAGTTATTATAATCCGATTCTTGCAGCTTTGGATCAATTTCAAGGCAACTTTTTAGCGGAAGCAAAGAGAGCAGGAGTTGATGGATTCCTCATTGTTGATCTTCCTTGGGAAGAATCCCATCTCCTTCAAGCTAGAATGGTATTCGATGATCTTACACTGATTTCGGTAATTACTCCTTCGACTTCGCTTGAACGCATCATAGCCATTGACCAGAAGTCCCAAGGGTTTCTTTACTATGTCTGTCGTGCTGGAACCACAGGAGCCAAAACTTCACTCCCCATCGATTTCTCAAAAAAAATAAAAAAAATAAAGTCAGTAGTCCATCTTCCAGTTGTCGTTGGATTTGGTATTTCAGATGAAGTGACTGTTCAACGAGTTTTACAGTATGCGAATGGTGTGGTTATCGGATCTTTCTTTGTTCAAGCAGTGGCACAAGGCTTGAATACTCAAGCATTAAAAATAATTGCACAGCAATTGTTGGCAAGACGTTCATGAAGGTAGGTAAGGTCAAAAATAAAATGGGGTCAGGCTAAAAATTGACAAAATATTTCATGCTGCATGTTTCTTTTTCTATTGATGTAATTTTGTCAATATTTTTAGCCTGACCCCATTTGTGCTTGTCACGATCAGTATAAAAAATGCGGGCTAGTCATCTAAAAAGGATTGATCTTGTTTTTAGAGCACATACTTTTTCTAGAATGCAATCTGCACGAGAACAACAGTGGATTAGAAAAACACGTTTTGCTGGCTCGTGGTATGAGGCTCATCCCCTTGTATTAGAAAAACAACTCGATGATTTCGTGCAAAAAGCAACAGCATCTGGCGTTAATCCTAGTAATGATCCCTTTTCGGTGACTGCAATTGTTGCTCCTCATGCAGGATATGCGTATTCGGGAGAGGTTGCGGCTTGTGCCTATCAGGCCGCTCGTCATGAAAAAGTAAAACGAGTGATTTTGCTTGGACCGAGTCATTATGTATCCTTTCGCGGAATCGGGTTATCAATGAAAGAAGGATTTGATACGCCCTTTGGTATGATTCCTCTTGATCAAGCTACTATCGCTTTTCTGAGTGGACATCATCTTTTTGGAGAGCAAGAAGAAGCACACCGGCTGGAGCATTCTTTAGAAATGCAACTTCCCTTTATTAAATTTTTTTTTGGAGAAGCATTGCTATTACCCCTGTTAGTAGGGCATTTGAAGAATGAAGCTGAAATAAAAGAGGTGGCTTCTGTTTTAAACTCGTTGCTTCAACAGGGAGATCTCATCGTGGTGAGCTCTGATTTCACCCACTATGGTCCGAGGTTTCACTACACTCCCTTTAGTGATGATGTGCAGCGACGCATCAAGCAACTGGATAGAAATGCATATCATTTTTTAGAGCAGCTGGATCTAAGTGGTTTTTTGCACCTTCGTGAAGAGTGTCAGATTACTATTTGTGGTTTCTATCCTCTGGCAGTTCTCATAGCAATGCTTCCACCAAAAACAACAGCCTCACTTTTAGCACACGCCACCTCACAAGAGGTGACTCTTGCAGATCCTCAACATTCGGTGAGTTATTTGGCTATTGCTTTTTCTAACAAACAAATGGGGTCAGGCTAACCCGCATATTTCATACCAATCTACTACGGAGGCCGCGAAGCCAGATGGATGCTGCGTTGAGCTCGAAGTCCTCCTCAGGCAGTATGTACTCATACAGCCGTCGTCAGACTTCATCGCTCGCCTTACCCCATCAGCCTTCGCGGCCTCCTCGTCACGATCAGTATGAAATATGCGGGCTAAGAATATTGACAAAATTTTTTATGTTGGGCATTTCTTTTTCTATCGATGTAATTTTGCCAATATTCGTAGCCTAACCCTATTTGCCATTTGATTGACCATGCTTACCTCAAACGAAAAAAAAACGGCACTCCTTCTAGCAGAGGCTACGCTAGAGCATCATGTGCAAAAGAAAAAAATACCGACGGTACAAGAACTTGGGTTGGCGATGACTCCTACGTTGGAAGAGCTGCACGGGGTTTTTGTTACGTTGTATCATCGGGCCGATGGTCTCCCAAAAATAATACGTGGTTGTATTGGAACGATCCTACCACTTGAGCCGCTTTACCAGGGAGTCATTGAAAACACTATCAAAGCTGCCTCCAAGGATCATCGCTTTTTGCCAGTGCGGGAGGAAGAGCTCCCAGGGCTTACAATAGAAATCAATGTGCTCACCCTCCCTCATCCTATTGATTCCTATAGCGCAATTCGACTTGGGGTGGATGGCATTATTTTGTCCCAAGGATTCAAGCGTGCTGTTTTTTTACCAAGTGTCTCAAAAGAGTGGAAATGGAATTTAGAAGAGACCTTGACTCAGCTTTCCAAAAAAGCGGGCCTTTCCGAGGTGTCTTGGCAGGAGGAGGCGACTCAATTTCAAGTTTTTCAATCAGAATCCTTTTCATAAGAACCAGCTTTAAAGAAACGGATTGACTCTTTTATTTCTATCTGAAAAAAGTTTCTTAACCTAGTATCAGAAAGTGTCACGTCATCTCAATAAAACCAACGAGCTATGAATAATCGTCCCATTTCAGGAACAAGTGGTAGTAACTTAAATAGTCAGGGTCTATCGGCTTCCCATCCTCAACCTCCTCAGCAGGGTCATCTGGCAGCGGTTCCTGTGGTTCACGTTATTCCTGGCGATGACAACGATGGTTTCCACACACCTCCTCCCACTGTTCGCGACCCTAACCGAGAGTGTACTCCGCCAAGACCAAGATATGGAGAAGCTCGCTGGACCCGCAGTGAAAACGAAAAAGCAACTCAAGGAACAAAAATAAATGTAGTGGAGACTGAGGAGCCCAATTTTATGAAAACTAATTTTGGAAAACCACCTCCGCCACCTCCATCCGGTCCCTCCATAGGTGTTCATTAACCAGCATGATTCATATTGGTCATGCTGGCCCTGTTGGAATAGCTGCTAAGACTCGATTTTCAATAGTCACTTTCAAAGGCTAGTTTTAAATTGCTTTAGATAATTTTGTTCTAAGTAATCGTAAACTATTTAACACGACAAGGAGTGTGCTTCCCTCATGAGCAGCTACACCAATGGTGAGCGGAATAGGGAATAAAAATGCAGCGGTCATCATCACGATGACGGTTCCAAGAGCAATAGTAATATTTTGATAGATAATGGTACGTGCTTGTTGACTGAGCATGCGAGCAAGGAGAAAATTTTCTATACGATCGTTCATCAGGACAATTTCAGCCTGCTCTAGTGCTGCATCAGAGCCACGCGCTCCCATAGCAACTCCAACATCTGCTGCTGCAAGAGAGGGAGCATCATTGACCCCATCTCCAATCATGGCGACACGACAACGGCCACCTTGCTTGAGACGTTCAATCGCAGTGACTTTTTCTGCTGGGGAAAGCTCTGAGAGGATTTCATCAATACCGACTTTTTCTCCGGTCATAGCAGCAGCATCATGGTGATCACCAGTTAACATCACCGTGTGGAGACCATCACGATGTAGTTTTTCCAAGGTAATAGCCGCTTCATTCCGAATTTCATCAGTAAAGATCATCCGTCCTAACAGATCACTGCCTGCTATCCATACGACTGCACCACTCCCTGTGTTGTGGGAATGGAGAGACGACGTTGGAAGGAAAGATAAATTCCAGTGTTGGCTAAACTGCTCAATAAAACGGAAACTTCCCATCACGTAAGGAGTATTATCAATAGTGGCTTTCACTCCGAGACCTAAAAGTGTTTCAAAATTGTTAACCTCATATGCTGATACATTCCAAGAACCAGCCGTCCTTCGAATCGCACGTGAGAGCGGATGCTCGGAGAGACGGGCTAGATTGAAGGCAATTTCCTGGAGCTTATTTTTATCACCGTGAAGGCATTGAAAATCTGAGAGGATGAGGTTTCCCGAAGTGATTGTTCCAGTTTTATCAAGAGCTACAACAGTGACTTGAGCTAATGTTTCAATAGCTGCTCCACCACGGTAGAGAATCCCTTGCCGTGCTCCACTTGCAATGGCAGAAAGGATGGCAGAGGGTACTGAAAGAACGAGGGCACAAGGAGAGGCAACGACGAGTAGTGTCATTGTGCGATAAAAAGCACTTGTAACATTTGGGGTTGAGAAAAAAACAGGTCTATGTAACAAAAGCCACCAGACAAAAAACATGATGGTACAGAGGGTTAAGATAAGAAGGGTGTACCCTGTTCCAAAACGGTCTGTAAATCGCTGAGAAGGAGCTTTGAGTTGCTGTGCTTCTTGAATGAGGCGAATAATTTTTTGCAGAGAACTTTCGCTGGCAGGACGCAAGACGCGCCCCTCGAGAACTCCCCAGAGGTTGATGGTGCCTGAAAGAGCTAGATCTCCCCGTGTTTTTTTTACCGGTAAGGCTTCACCAGTAAGGTTGGATTCATCGCAGGCGCTCTCCCCCTTCATAATCTCTAAGTCAGCAGGGATCTGTTCTCCTGTGGTAACGAGCACTCTCATTCCTGGCATCAAAGCCTCAACTGGAAGTTGCTCCTCTTGACCGTCATGGAGTACACGTGCTGTTTTAGGAGCTCCGCGAAATAGGGCTCCAATGGCTTTCTTGGTCCGCCCCATTGCAAAGTGCTCCATTGCTCCAGAAGCAGAAAAGAGGAAAAGGAGTAGAGCTCCTTCACGCCAGGCACCAATAGAAGCGGCTCCAGCAGCTACCGCAATCATCAAAAACTGAATATCGAGTTCTCCTTTTTTTAGATGATCCCATGCCTCACCCGTAGCCTTCCATCCTCCGGTCAAGTAGGCCAGGAGGTAGAGCCCAAGGGTCATTGAGGGTTCATGCCAGTAAAAATCTGAAAGTAGTCCAAAGAGTCCAAAAACAAAACAGGCACCAGCTAAAAAAAACATCAAGGGCCATTCTTCAGCTTCGCTTTGAGTAGCTGGAGTGTGACATGCACAAGATTGGAACGATTTGCCACAACGCTGATAGAATTTTTTGAAAGAAGACATAGCCACAAAAAACAAGAGATGAGAAAAATTAGCCCCAAGAGAACGCAAAGAACACAAAAAAGAGAAATGTTAGCATGGGAGCAAAAGGAGCTATGGGAAGATTTATTGAAATCCTGCAGCTCCTAATAACAGTAATACTCTTCCTCCACAAAAAGAAGAGGCTCAAAACTAAACAGTTGGAGCATTGATGAAGCGTTAACCCGAATATTTCATACTGATCTACTATGGAAGCCGGGAAGTCAGATGGATGCTGCGTTAGACTCCCCTTTTGACTTGGGCGGTGGGGACTCTTACAGTCTTGCGTTAAAATACGTGTATGCGTTGTCTTGCTCGCTCCCACTCGTCTCGCTCTTTCAGGACTTCCTAAAGGCTGTCTCCCGGCAGTCTCCCTCGCGGTTCCCCGACCGCCGGTGGTTCCCCATCAGCCTTCGCAGCTCCCTCGTCACGATCAGTATAAAACATCTGGGCTAACTTCCAGTCAGCCATTAGTTCTTTATTATGAATCTCTATCTAGGCCTCGACCATCTTTGGTTGCCTGCTTGATAGTTAACCCGGATATTTCACACTAATCTACTGCGGAGGACGGGAAGCAAGGGTGGATGCTGCGTTAGGCTCACATTTTGATTTGGGCAGTATGTACACATACAGCCCTGCATCAAAATGCTCGCCTGCCTTACCCCATCAGCCTTCGCGGCCTCCTCGTCACGATCAGTATGAAATATGCGGGTTAAGCTTGGAAGATAGAACACTCTTCAATTAAAAATACAGCTTCATCATCTTAATAAAGCAGATGAAGATGGGGCAAGTGATGTCACCCATTATCATAAAAAATATTTACGCTTTTGAAATGAGATTACCCCTCCCAAAGTTTTTTCAGTGGTAGAGCTAAGAATCGCTTGTCTGATAAGGGAAAGGTAGTATTACCGTTGTGAAAAACAAGACCACCTTGGAAATTTTTTCCACAGCGACTAGCAAGACGTCGTAATCCTTGACCATCGTGCTCGTTAATAGAAGCCGCCGCCTTGACTTCAATGCCCCATGTCTCTTCTCCGCGCGTGATGACAAGATCGACTTCAACTTTGTCATGATCACGGTAGTGCCAAAATCGTAATTCAGGATCAGTCCAACCAGCCTGCGCGATGAGTTGCTGCACAACAAAAGATTCAAGCAAATGACCAAAGCGTTCCCGTTGTGAAATCCAATCCGTGGCTTTGAGCCCAGCAAGCGCTGCTGCCAAGCCCGTGTCGAGAAAATGAAGCTTGGGATTTTTGATGAGGCGTTTTCCATTGTTGGGATGCCATGGGTGGAGAAAACGAATTAAAAAAATCTTTTCTAAAATGGAGAGATAATGCTCTACGGTTTTACGATCAATTCGGAGAGCGTTGCTCAGACTTGTGGTGTTGATGAGTTGTGCTGTTGAAAAGGAAAGGAGTCGCAGGAGGGTGATGACTTGATGTGCATCACGGATTTTGGCGACATCATGAATATCGCGCTCGATAATGGATTTGAGATAATTATGATACCATTGACGTGCTCGAATCGGAGATCGCTTGAGTGGCTCTGGGTAGCCTCCGGCAACAAGTCGCTCTTGGAGAGAGGGAGAAGACTCTTTTGTGTCAGAGCCTTCAATGCGTGGCTTGATTTTGTTAGCTAAAAAATCTTTCAAAAATTTTCCTGGGTGGTGTTCTTTTTCAGCTTCGCTGAAGGGATGTAGCTGCAGCACTTCCATGCGGCCTGCAAGCGAATCGCTGAGCTGAGGCAGTAGCAGTAAGTTTGCAGAACCTGTAAGAATAAAACGTCCTGGGCGACGGTCATTGTCGACCGAAGTTTTGATGGCGCGAAGTAAGCGAGGGGCCCGTTGTACTTCATCTAAAATAACTCGTTCTGGAAGATTTTTTACAAAGCCAGCAGGATCTTGGAGTGCCGTTAAAAGAATTTCTTCTTGATCTAAGTTGAGATAGGTATGTTTTGCAAATGCGGTGCGAACCAAGGTGCTCTTTCCGCATTGACGAGGTCCTAGAAGACAAATCACAGGAGTGTCCTTCATGGCCACTTTAATACTACCTGTAAGAGGTCTCGGGTAGTAGGAAGAGGTATTTTCCATAGAGAGGATATCGGGCGTTTGGGGAATTGAGGTGCGGGCGTTTGGGGAATTGAGGTGCGGGCGTTTGGGGAATTGAAGTGCGGGCGTTTGGGGAATTGTAAGGCTGCTATTTGGGGGATAGCAATAACGAATTTAGGATTAGCCCGCATATTTCATACTGAAGTGTCATGAGGCGCCGTGCAAAGGTTATTAGTACAAGGCGGGCGAAGGATTGGGATGCCGGGCTGTATGTTTCATACTGTCCAAATCACAATTCGAGACCAACACAGTAATGATGAACTTTCCACAAGCCGTAATAGATTTAGTGTGAAATATGCGGGCTAGTCCAGAAAGCACTTTTTTTCTGGAGGTCTATCTGTTTTCCTTTTCAATCATGGAAAATTTTATCACTAATAACCAACTAGCTGCACTGGGGGAAAAATATCGTCATGAGGGAAAGCGTCTCGTGTTAACCAATGGCTGCTTTGACCTGCTTCACACTGGCCATGTCCGCTATCTGGAACAGGCCCGGCAGTTAGGGGATGTGCTGCTTATTGCAGTCAATAGCGACCGTTCGGTGCGCGAACTCAAAGGGCCGACACGTCCGTTAAATAATGAACACGATCGTGCTGAGGTTCTCGCTGCATTACGCTGTGTCGATTATGTGACTATTTTTGATGAATTACGGGTGAGTGATGTGATTCAAAAGCTAAAGCCCGCCATTTATGCAAAAGGGGGTGACTATACCCCAGAAACGCTTGATCTAGAGGAGAGAGAGGTGTTAGAGGAGTGCGACACGGTTATAGAGATTCTACCTTTAGTCCAGGATCGCTCTACAACTCGATTAATAGAGAGCTTGAGGAGTTAATACCCGCTTCCATTGCACGTGGTGAGTAATCCAGCCTCCCTATTTTATCTATTTTTTAAGTAAAGTTCCTTAAGGGGTGTGTAGGCAGGTCTGGGATGGCGGTCAATATCAACAATCCCCCACCATTCTTCATTAAAAACGTAATCAGGATAGGGGCCTTCTCCTGGTGCTACTATTCCTCCATTATCGTGTGTTAGTGGGGATCCATTGGGATCTTTCCACCATTCATCATTCCATTCAAAAATACAGCCTCCAATTAAGACATTTTTCGGATTCACGGCAGACAAATTATTTAATATTTCGGTAATAAGGCAGCGAGTAGCGATTTCCTGAGAGGCATCATCTTCGGCATTAATTAAAGTATTAAACGCATCTGCTCCACATTCTCCGATGTAGAGTGGCTTTGTCATATGGCTGGCCCATTGATCAAGTCTATTACCAAAGCTCAATCCATGATAAATATTAATACCAAAAAGATCGACTGAATCGAGCTGAGCTAGTTGAGCTAAATGGGATCTATTTTTTAAAACTCTCGCAGAAACACCTGTGCTCACAGGATGCCTTTTATCAAGCAGTTTGATGTAAGTAGCACTGTTTTTCACGAGTTTCAAAGAATCCTGAAATCCAAGGCCCTGTGGATGTTTTAGATCCATTTTCTTACTATAAAAAAAGTTGATATCCCATTCATTTCCAATTTCCCAAATGAGAGTAGAGGGATGGTTTTTTAAAAGTGTTATAGTGGAACTCAGGTTTTGAAAGGAAGTTTGATGACTGCTTAGAACTGGAACAATCGTTCGTAGTTGATATTTCGTGAGTAGTTTGAGGATGCGTGAATCAATGATTGGAAAGTAAGTTCGAATCGTGTTGATACCTGCAGCGTGCATCATTTGAAAATCATGTTGAATAACCGCTAAGTCTTTTACAGTAGGGTTATTGATCATGAGGTCCTCTGGAAAGTTTCCCCCTTTGCGGACAGGGCTATAACAGATTCCCTTCATAATAAAAGGTTCTCCATGAACTAGCAGTTGCCTTCCAGAAATAAATACACCCTCCTTAGAAGAGAAACTGGTCGCTTTTGCAGAATTCTTTAATGGAGCTAAAGAGGAGTTTTTTTGAGAAGGAGAAGAAAGTGGAAAAGAAGAGCCTATTCCAGATGAAATAATTATCACTAGTGAGACAAGTAAGAACAGTTTTAATCGCTTCATAATGCGTCAAAATATTACTTAAAATAGCCGTGCTAGGCTACAACGAATTGGTAGAGCCCTAACCCGCATATTTCATACTGATTCTGCTGCGGCTTGCGAATACCTGATGGATACTGCGTCAGCTTCGAATTGCTCCTCGGGCAGTATGAAACATACAGCCGTCGTCCCAATCTATCAGCCTTCGCGGCCTCCTCGTCACGATCAGTGTAAAATATCCGAACTAGATTTTTTTTGTTTGAAAACAAACTTGATGCTTGACTCCTCAACTCCTACTCTCATGGAACATTTTTTCAAATATGCCTGCTGAAACATCTTCCATCACTCCCCCTTCTTTATTCATGCTGTGGGAACAACATCGTTCAAAAATAATGATAGCATTACTTGTGGCGATGGGTCTGTTTTTTATTGTTGGAGTTCTTTTTTTCTGGAAACGCTCAGAGCGTCTTGCTGCAGAGAGCCTGTTGTCGAGTGTCAGTGGAGTAGAGGGATGGCAAAAAGTAGTTCATCGTTATCCCCACTCTGGAGCTGCTGCTAATGCCTTGTTGCTTTTAGCAGGAGCTCAAGCACACAATCATCATTTTGAAGAATCCAGTAAAACGTATGATCAATTTTTGAAGTCCTTTTCACATAATCCCCTGGCCATTTCTGCCTATTTAGGAAAAGCCATGAATGAAGATGCGATGGGGCATGCAGATTGGGCGATCCAAGACCTTCAAAAAGCAGTGGGGACCTATCCCAAATCCTATGCTGCTCCTGAGGCATTGCTGCTAGAGGCTCGGATCATGGCTCGGTTGGGTAAAAAAGAAGAAGCCAAACGTTTGCTGCAGATGATTGCAACCCAGTATCCTGATTCCCTAGTAAACACTATTGTTCTCAAACAACGCGTGGTCAGTCCTAGCCCCCAATAAAAAAGCGTTGATACCCCCCGTGCTGTTCACTAGAATAGAACATTCGTTTAGATCCCTTTTGAGAGTTTTCCCATGTCCAAAAAAAGTAACCTGCCTGAAGTAACTGCTGAATCCCTTGAAATGAGTTCTTCAACTCAGGAAGATCTTGTTCCAGAAAAACAAGATACTTCGGGAGGAGAGACCTACGGAGCGGCTCAAATCGACAAACTGGAAGGTCTTGATGCTGTGCGCAAGCGCCCTGGGATGTACATTGGGGATCCTGATGAAAGGGGACTTCATCACTGTGTGTTCGAAGTGCTCGATAATTCTATTGATGAGCATCTAGCAGGTTATTGTTCTCGAGTGGAGGTGATCATTCATAGCGATGGTTCTGTTTCTATTCGTGATAATGGTCGTGGTATTCCAGTCGATGTTCATCCAAAATTTAAAATTCCTGCGCTCGAGCTAGTGCTCACCAATCTGCATGCAGGAGGAAAGTTTGGCCAGGGAGCCTACAAGTATAGTGGTGGTCTTCATGGTGTGGGTGCCAAGTGCGTGAATGCGCTCTCTACCTGGTTCAAAGTAGAAGTAATGCGAGAAGGAAAAGTTTTTTTCATGTCCTTTGAACAGGGAAAAACACCCCAAAAACTTACGATCTGAAATGAACTTAAAAATAAAAAGCAGACTGGAACGTTTGTTACATTTTTACCTGATCCTGG
>Ga0114975_10000619_pt1 | contig 26756 bp, 23 predicted proteins | sample S_130626_EF_Meta_FD_87031 | JGI IMG/M metagenome (GOLD analysis project Ga0114975, IMG submission 87031) | Freshwater microbial communities from Lake Simoncouche, Canada to study carbon cycling - S_130626_EF_MetaG | ecosystem: Environmental > Aquatic > Freshwater > Lake | place: Lake...
AAAGCAGGTAATCGATCAGTCGGTTAAGGGTGGTGTTTTTGTTAACGCTGAGAGCGTTGTGATTGCACTACAGGCGCTTGACAAGATCGCAAATGCTATTATCAACAAGTAACAATTTAAAACAATGCTAGTGTTAGACGACGTAAAGGTATTCATGGCAAATGTGGTTTGCTACATAACCATAAATATCCCGGTATTAAACTCCGACCTTCAAACACTAGTGTTGTTGTCTACAATCGTGTACACAATCGTTCGCACAGTTAATGAGATAAAAAGATTTACAAAAAAAAGGCACCAAGATGCAACTGACAAAAAACTTTAATTTAACTGAACTAACTTTCAGTCCTACAGCCATCACCAAGGGAATCGATCAGACTCCATCAGACGAGGTAATAAAAAACTTACTAGCACTTTCAATAAATGTACTGCAACCACTACGTGATTTTATGGCAGAGTCCATTAAGATATCTAGTGGTTACAGAAGTTTTGAATTAAACAAGAGCATAGGAGGGGCAAACTCAAGTCAACATTGTCATGGGGAGGCTGCAGACTTAATATGCTCAGATAGGAACCACGAGATGTTTAAGTTTATACGTAAGAGTCTAGTGTTCGACCAACTAATATGGGAGTTTGGAGACGATAACAACCCTAATTGGGTTCACGTGTCCTTCTCAAGGACTCATAACAGGAAGCAGTGCTTGAAGGCAACTAAACATAACGGAAGTACTAAATATACGGCAATATGAGCGATAGAAAAAAATTTAAAGATACCAAGATAGGTAAGTTTTTATCTGACAAGGCACCAAAAATATTAAGTTCTGTTGGAGATATTCTTCCAAACACGGGTGTATTTGGTATAGTAAAAAACTTAATCTCTTCATCTGATGAGTTGTCTGTTGAAGACAAGGCCGCAGCTATGGAGCAATTAAAGCAGGACATACAGATATTTGAATTGGAGATCAAGGACAGAGAGTCTGCCCGTAACCGTGAGGTTGAGATGGCAAAGACGGGTAAGCACGACTTCATGTTCACGTTGACGGGACTTATTGGTCTAGGAGTATTCTGCTTTATAGTGTACGCAATTGTGTTCCTACAGATACCCGACAGCAACAAAGAAATATGGATTCACCTGATAGGTATATGTGAGGGTGTAGTGCTTTCAATCTTTGGATATTACTTTGGAAGCGCAGTAAAGAAAAATATTCAGTAAAAAAAGAGTTATATTTGTCTAATTAAAAATTAAATCTAAATAAAATGCAAGAAAAATTAGAAGTAACACAGGAGGAACTTAGCAAAATTCAGGAAATGAATGCGGAGTTTAGCAAGGCAAAGGCCGCAATTGGTGACGTTGAACTGCAGAAGCATAACATTATCAAGCACATTGATGCATTAAAGGTTGAGTTCAATGAATACGAACAAATTTTAATTTCAAAATATGGCGCTGATTCTGTTATAAATATTCAGACAGGAGAGGTTACTAAAAAACAAAGTTAATTATGACACCGGGAAAATTTATCGGAACACTGTTCCAATCAAGAGATACGATGCACATCGCTCACTTGCAGACAACTAGTTTTGCTGAGCACAAGGCATTGAATGGATACTATGACGGCATCCTTGACCTAACCGACACGTTTACCGAGGCGTACTTTGGTAGATTTAAGAGGGTTGAGATCGTTATTCCTGAGTCAAAAATTATGGACGCAACTGCTCATTTAAAGGAGTTACAGTCAACGGTTGATACTGAAAGAAATAACTACCCGTCAGAAATTCAAAATATCATGGACGAAATTCTTGGCTTGATAGACAAGACACTATACCTATTAACGTTAAACTAATTAAAGATGTCTAAGATAAGCACGTATCCATTCGCAACACCACCAACCTTGTCAGACTATGTTATTGGGACAACTCCCGGTAACTCAAATGCTACAAAGAATTTTAGGATATCAGACATCCTAACGTTAGGCGGTGCGAATTTATACGTGCCTTATACGGGCGCTACAGGAAGTGTAACACTAGGGGCATATAATATATCAGCCAATCAGTTAATAAAGATAGGTGGAACATCTTCCGAATTTTTAAAAGCAAACGGTTCTGTAGACTCTAACACATACGTTACGTCTGCAGTAGCTTTAGGATTTGTGCCATATACGGGTGCAACAGGAAACGTTACCCTAGGCACCCATAGTATCACGTCAGACTCTTTTATTAAACAGGGTGGAGTATCTAGTCAGTTCTTAAAAGCAGACGGTTCTATTGACTCAACAACCTACTTGTCGTCAGCAGTTTTAGCAGGTTACGTTCCTTACACGGGAGCAACCACAAGTGTTACACTAGGAAGTTATAACATATCAGCTACTCAGATAATTAAGATAGGTGGAACGTCTTCTCAATTCTTGAAGGCAGATGGTTCTATTGATTCTAGCACGTACCTAACATCGGCAGCATTGTCTGCATACGTTCCTTATACAGGAGCGACGGGAAGCATAACACTAGGAGCCAATAACATTACTGCCAATCAGTTTATTAAAGCAGGAGGAACATCCTCTCAATTTTTAAAGGCAGACGGTAGTTCAGATTCAAGTTCATATGTTCCATACACGGGCGCTACAGGCAATGTAACGCTAGGTGCTAACAGCATCACAGCAAGTTCAATCATCAAAAGTGGAGGGACATCTAGTCAATTCTTAAAGGCAGACGGTTCGATTGATTCTAGTACGTACCTAACATCTGCGTCTATATCGGGACTAGTTCCATATACGGGGGCAGTAAACGACGTGACACTAGGACTTTATGCACTGACCGCTAATAATGTATCTGCAGTAAGTAGTTTAAATACAAACGGGCCATTAAAGATGCTTGGAGTTCCGGGAACTATTGGTCAAATTTTAGTATCTCAGGGCGCAAGTGGTGCTCCACTTTGGTCAGATCATACTGTATACGTCCCTTATCTAGGTGCTACAGGAGATGTAAATATAGGAGTGCACTCATTTGTTTCGAATGATGTTACGGGAACCAACGGATTAAATACAAGTGGGCCTATAAAATTAACAGGAAGTGCGGGAACAGCAGGACAACTATTGATGTCAAACGGAGCCGGAGTTGCTCCAACTTGGAGTAGCACGGTTGTAAATGCTAACTATGGTCTATTTGCTCAAACATCAGACTCAACACCTGTAACTGCTACAACAGTTGAAACAACAATTTTAGGAGCAGGCGTAGGCACATTAACTGTTCCTGCAAACGGATTTTCTATTGGAGGTTCATTTCAAGCATCTTTAGATGGTATAATTACTTGTTTAAGTTCAGCAACATTACATATTCGTGTTAAAACATTAACAGGGGTCATCCTTGCTGATACAGGTATAATTGCTATGGAAGCTGCAACTTCAAAATCATGGTTAATAAATTTATATTTTACAATAAGGAACATTGGTGGAACAACAGTAGCATCAATTTCATCAGGTGGATTATTTTCTTACATTAAAAATTCAGGAATAAACTTTGAAGGATATGTATTAAGTACAGTAAATAACACAACATTTGACACAACAATAAACAATACACTTGTAATCACTGCACAATGGAATAGTACAAATGCAGGAAATTCAATATTTACAAGAAACTTTACTCTAGCTAAAATATATTAATAATTATTAAAATCAAATTTATTTAACATGGATATCCGTAAAATATCGGTAGGGCCTGACTATAAGAACGGAGCCATGCACTATATAGTCGGACAACTTATTCTAGGAGAGACTCATGAGATTCACCTAATTAAGTGCGACCCGCATACACAGTCTTACTTAATATACATCATCAATAGAAAATCAGAGGTGGTGCTTTGGAAGGAGTTCACCTCAACAATTCCAATCTCAGTCGAATTTAATATAGATTACTAATGAAATCTCCATTCTACTTTATAGTCAAGCCAATGAATGGGAAACGATACGACAACACAAAACAGGTAGGAGGAATCGACCTGATAGTCAGCACGTCAGAGGAAGACCACAAGTTCTCCAATAGGTACGCTGAGGTTGTAGAGTTACCATTGGGTTACACGGGGCCGATAAGCATCGGAGACACGCTACTAGTGCACCATAACGTGTTCAAGTTCTACAACGACATGCGGGGTAGGCAGAAGAGCGGAAAAAGTTTCTTTAGGGACGACCTATTCCTGATAGAACCCGACCAATTCTTTTTATATAAAAAAGGTTCCACATGGAACACGTACGATAGGTACTGCTTCGTTAAGCCGATGCCTACAACCGAGTCGTACGTATACAAACCATTTTCTTACGAGCCACTTATGGGTATCGTCAAATATTCAAACCAATATCTGATCGATAACCACATTTTTCCAAACGATAAGGTGTGCTTCACGCCCGACAACGAGTACGAGTTTATAGTTGACGGAGAAAAATTATATCGAATTTCTGATAATCAAATAACAATCAAATTATGAACCTGATAACATTCGACGACGTAATACTAGACCCGAAGGCGTACGTAAAAAATATATTTGAGTACGGCTTTCAAGACATAGCAGACGGAGAGAAGGTGTTTAAGAACATTCAACCTAGGGACACAAACGACGAGTTTGCAAAGTGCATGAAGTATCTATTCCCGGCTTACAGGGTTGACTTTAATTTCGTAAGGCAGTCTCCATTAAATCAATTGGAGCCAAACTTCATCCACAAGGACGACATGATGGGAGACCTAACAGCGTTGTTGTACTTGAACGAGGAGTATACACACGGTGACGGCACTACCTTGTACGACAAGGATAATAAGGAGGTGTGCAAGATGACGGCTAAGTTCAATAGGATGATTGCATTCGACGCATCTATCGCACATTCAAGGAACATATTCGATAACTTTGGCGAAGGTGACAGTTCTAGACTAATACAGGTCGCATTCTTAAAATTCTGCAATGGACAATAGGAAGGTTAAACTTAAGATAATAGAGGCGGGGTACATTGCGGTAGATGAACTGATTTCAATAGCAAAGGAGACTATAATAAAGAACGGACTTGATGGGGACATATCTGCAGACAAATTAAAAAATGCAGCCGCTACAAAGAAGTTGGCTATATTTGATGCGTTTGAGATTCTTACTAGAATAGAAGCTGAAAAGGATGCGCTTGACGCTATTGTCAACGGCGTAAGTAAAACAGACACAAAACAAGGATTTGCAGAAAGAAGGTCAAAATAGCATATACACAATCGTCAAGGATTACATACAGCCACAGGCAGTCTCAAAGAAAAACGGGAACAGGTCATGGCTATATGGCTACGACGAGCAGTACGACGTTATTGTAATCTCAAAGACCGGGCAGATCGGTGAAATCTATAACATATCAGGCATACACATAGCGTTGCCACCCGCACCAAAGGACTGTCTTCAAAGACACAACTCAAGTTTTGAGCAATATTGGGAGAGGGAGGACTTTCCAAAGGAACTATCCAAGATATCCTCGATATTTCAATGGAACGAGATGTCTTCTGAGTTCAAGAACAGGTGGGTTGGGTACATTGAGGAACAGTTTGACTACAGAGAGCAAGGTTTTTGGTTTAAAAATAATGGTAAGAAGACTTACGTTACGGGTTCTCATTGGATGTACCTACAGTGGTCAAGTATTGACGTGGGTTATCCCGACTTTCGTGAGGCAAATAGGATATATTGGATTTTTTGGGAGGCTTGCAGGTCTGACTTTAGGTCGTTTGGATTAATATACCTAAAGATAAGGCGTTCAGGGTTCTCTTTCATGTCGTCATCTGAGTGTATAAACATAGGGACGTTGGCCCGTGATGCTCGTGTTGGTATACTATCAAAGACGGGTGCGGATGCTAAGAAGATGTTTACCGACAAGGTGGTGAATATTAACAACAGGCTTCCGTTCTTCTTTAAGCCGATAATGGACGGGATGGATAAACCTAAAACAGAGTTATCTTTCAGGATACCTGCGTCCAAGATCACTAAAAAGAACATGTATATAACCGAGGAGGAGGAGATAGAGGGGTTAGATACCACTATAGATTGGAAGAATACAGAGGAGAACTCGTACGATGGTGAGAAGTTACTATTTTTAGCGCACGATGAGAGCGGTAAATGGACTAAACCTAATAATATTCTGAACAATTGGAGGATTACCAAGACCTGTCTTAGGTTGGGTAGCAAGATAATTGGAAAGTGTATGATGGGTTCAACCTCAAACGCACTCAGCAAGGGTGGAGACAACTTTAAGAGCCTTTACGGTGACTCTAAGGCCACCACTAGGAACGCAAATGGCCAAACTAAAAGTGGACTATACTCCTTATTCATTCCGATGGAGTGGAACATGGAGGGATTCATTGATATATACGGATGGCCCGTGCTTAGGAAGCCAAAGGAGCCTGTTCGTGGGGTAGACGGGAACATGATTAAGAACGGTGCCATAGACTATTGGGAGGCCGAGGTTGAGTCTCTTAAGAATGATGCCGACGCATTGAATGAGTACTACAGACAGTTCCCTAGGACAGAGTCTCATGCGTTCCGTGATGAAAGCAAGGAGGCATTATTTAACCTTACTAAAATTTACCAACAGATAGACTACAACGACGGTATGATTACGGCACACTACCTAACCCGTGGGTCTTTTAGTTGGAAGGATGGTATAAAGGACACTCAGGTTATATTCTCTCCCGACTCCCGTGGTAGGTTCCTAGTAAGTTGGACTCCACCAAAGCATTTGCAAAATAATGTACACACAAGGAACGGTGTAAGGTATCCGGGAAATGAGCACATTGGCTCATTTGGTTGTGACTCCTATGATATATCTGCCGTAGTTAGCGGGCGTGGGTCTAACGGCTCCCTGCACGGACTAACTAAGTTCCACATGGACGAGGCTCCTGTAAACGAGTTCTTCTTGGAGTACATCGCTAGACCACAGACTGCAGAGATTTTCTTTGAAGAGATTTTAATGGCCTGTGTATTTTACGGTATGCCGATACTTATAGAGAACAACAAGCCAAGGCTACTGTATCACTTCAAGAATAGAGGATACAGGGGATTCTCTTTGAACAGGCCGGACAAGCACTACTCAAAGTTGTCAAAAACTGAGAGAGAACTAGGCGGGGTACCAAACTCATCTGAGGATATAAAACAAGCGCATGCGTCTGCGATAGAGTCGCATATTGAGAAGTACGTAGGAATTGATTTTGAGGGAAAGTATAGGGATAGTGACGAGATGGGAACAATGCCGTTCACAAGGACACTAGAGGATTGGGCAAAGTTTGACATAAATGATAGGACAAAGTTTGATGCCTCTATTAGTTCAGGCTTGGCTATCATGGCTAATCAAAAACATCTGTACGTTCCCGAGAAAAAAGAATCAAAAATTAGCATTAACTTCGCAAGGTATAGAAACGATGGTACATCAAGTCAAATAATTTCATGAAAGATATAGTAATAGACATATTATCCTCTGTTTTCCCTAGTCAGTTAGCAACCGACGCAGAGAAGGCATCTGATGCTTATGGGTTACAGATTGGACAGGCCATTCAGTACGAGTGGTTTAGAAAGGATGGGAACTCCTGTAGGTATTACGGGCAATGGAGAGAGTTCCATAGGCTAAGGCTTTATGCTCGTGGTGAACAGTCCATACAGAAATATAAAAATGAGTTGGCCATAGATGGCGACCTTTCATACTTGAACCTAGATTGGACTCCTGTCCCGGTACTACCAAAGTTTGTAGATATCGTAGTTAACGGCATGTCAGACAGGTTATTTAAGGTGAAGGCGTACGCACAGGATGCGATGTCTCAGGCAAAAAGAAGTAAGTATCAGGATATGCTTGAGGGTCAGATGGCTGCCAAGGATATCCTTACAACAATACAGGAAAATACGGGAGCAAATCCATTCATGATGGAGCCTGATAAACTTCCTGAGACCGACGAGGAGTTGGCGTTATATATGCAGTTGAATTACAAGCCTGCGATAGAGATTGCAGAGGAAGAGGCGATAAATACCATGTTTGATGAGAACAAGTACGACGATACACGCAAGAGACTAGACTACGACAATACGGTACTAGGCATAGCGGTAGCTAAGCACGAGTTTCTTCTAGGGGAGGGGGTTAAAATATCCTACGTAGACCCTGCAAATGTGGTATATAGTTATACAGAAGACCCGTACTTTAGGGACTGTTTTTATTGGGGTGAAATTAAAACGATGCCCCTAACGGAGTTGATGAAGATTGACCCGACTCTTACCAAAGAGGAACTACAGGAAATATCAATGTATAGTCAGGGATGGTACGACTACTATAACGTGTCTCAATTTTATGAGAACAGCATGTTTGCACGTGATACGTGTACCTTGATGTACTTCAACTACAAGACCACTAAGAAGGTTGTATATAAGAAGAAGATACTTGAGAACGGTGGTTCTAGGCTTATTGAAAAGAACGACACGTTCAATCCTCCAAAGGAGATGATGGACGAGGGTAACTTTGAGAAAATTGAGAAGACTATTGACGTGTGGTACGAAGGTGTCATGGTAATGGGAACAAATATTTTATTGAAGTGGGAACTTTCAGAGAACATGGTTCGGCCAAAGTCTGCATCTCAACATGCGCTACCCAACTACGTGGCATGTGCGCCTAGGATGTATAAGGGAAGGATTGAGTCTTTGGTTCGTAGGATGATACCGTTCGCTGATTTAATTCAGGTGACACATCTTAAACTACAGCAGGTTATCGCAAGGGTTGTACCCGACGGTGTTTTCATTGACGCAGACGCATTGAGTGAGATAGACCTAGGACAGGGCAACGCATACAATCCCGAGGATGCGCTTAGGCTTTACTTCCAAACGGGTAGTGTGATCGGTAGAAGTTTTACAGGAGACGGAGACTTTAATAATGCAAGGGTTCCAATTACTCAGTTAAACTCAAACTCAGGCGCAGGGAAGACTCAAATGCTTATAGCTAACTATAACCATTACATGGACATGATTAGGTCTGTAACAGGCTTAAACGAGGCTAGAGATGGTTCGTCTCCTGACCCAAGTTCATTAGTTGGTGTACAGAAGTTGGCCGCACTTAATTCAAACACTGCAACTAGGCACATACTTGAAGGTGGCTTATATTTATATAGGTCGTTAGCAGAGGCTTTGACCTACAGGATAGCTGACATATTAGAGTACGCAGACTTCAAGGACGACTTTGTTAACAAGATAGGGAAGTACAACGTGTCTATACTGAACGACATATCAGACCTGTACATATACGATTTTGGTATCTTTATAGAGATAGCACCCGACGAGGAGCAGAAGGCACAACTTGAGGCAAACATTCAGATGGCCTTGTCTAAGGGAGACATTAATCTTGAGGATGCTATTGACATACGTGAGATAAGGAACCTTAAACTTGCCAATCAGTTGTTAAAAATGAAGAGGGTTAAGAAGCAGGAGCGTGAGGACAAGATGGAGATGCAGAAGCAGGCCATGACATCACAGCAGCAGCTTAAGTCTCAGGAGATGGCCGCTCAGACTGCAATGCAGAAGATACAGGCCGAGACTCAGTCTAAGATGCAGATAATGCAGGCAGAGTACCAACTAAGTTCTCAAAAAATGCAGGAGGAGGCTCAGTTAAAATCTCAGTTAATGAACGAGGAGTTTGGTTACAACCAACAGCTACACAATATGGAGGTAGGGAACTTATCTAAACGTGAGCAGGATAGGGAGGACGCAAAGGCTAAAAGGATTAGTCAGCAGAATACGGAGCAGTCTAAGTTAATAAATCAAAGAAAGAATAACCTTCCACCTTTAGATTTTGAGTCAAACGAGGATAGCCTAGACGGATTCGATTTAGCTGAGTTTAACCCTAGATAAAAAAATTCAATTTTTTTGTATAAATTTGTAACAATTAAAATCTAATCAAATGGAAATGAAGGTAAGAGCAATCGAAATGATTGAGCCAAAAAGTGTTCAGGAGGTAGAAGAAAGTCTACTTGATAAGCATGAACAACAGTTTGAGGATGCACAAGAAGATGTGCAGATTATTGAAAATAATGCACAAGATGATGTGCAAAATTTAGAAACAGAGTTAAAAGAAGAGGACGTTCTTTCATATATTGGTAAAAGGTACAACAAGCAGATCAATTCATTTGATGAGTTGATGGCTGAGAGACAAGAGCAGGAGCAGATGCCCGAGGATGTTGCGTCTTATATGAAGTATAAGAAGGAGACAGGCAGAGGATTTGAAGACTTCCTTAAGTTAAAGAAGGACTTCGAGGAGATGAATCCTGACCAATTATTAAAGGAGTATCTTTCATCTACACAGGAGGGACTTGACGAGGATGATATCGAGTCTTTGATGGAAGACTATAGGTACGACGAGGATTTGGATGACGAGTCTACCGTTAAGAAGGTAAAGATTTTAAAGAAAAAGACTATTGTTGAGGCTAAAAAGTACTTCAACTCTCAGAAGGAGAAATATAAAATGCCACTTGAGTCAAGCACGGCATCACTTTCCGATGATGAGAAGCAGGAGTTTGAAAGCTACAAGCAGTATACAAAACAGGCAAAGACTCTACAGGAGGAGAACAGTCGTAAGCGTCAATGGTTTGACCAAAAGACGGGAGAGGTTTTTGATAATGGATTCAAAGGTTTTGAGTTTAATATCAACGACAAGAAACTTACATTTTCTCCGGGGGATGCAACCGAACTTAAAAAGAATCAATCAACACCTTCAAACTTTATTAATAAGTTTTTAGACGAGAGTGGTTTAATTAAAGATGCGGTTGGATACCACAAGTCGTTGTCGATTGCAATGAACCCCGACAAGTTTGCTAGATTTTTCTACGAACAAGGTTTATCTGATGCAACTGAGGATGGGATGCGCAAGATTAAGAATATAAACATGTCTGAGCGTAAGGCACCCGAGGTAGGAAAGATGACGGACGGAATGCAGGTGAAAGCAGTAAACCCTGATTCAGGTAAAAGCCTGAAAATACGCAGTATAAAACGAGTTTAAATAACAATTAAAAACATTAAAAATGGCAAGTGCATTATTAAATAATCCTACGTACGCCCTGCAACCGTCAGCGCAACAAGTAGCATTACAAACAAATTACATCACCAACTTCAACTTCTTGAATCAGTACTTACCTGATACCTATGAGAAAGAATTTGAGCGTTATGGTAACAGAACAGTTTCCTCATTCTTAAGAATGGTTGGCGCTGAGATGCCTTCTAACTCTGATCAGATTAAGTGGGCAGAACAAGGTCGTCTTCACATCAAGTACACCAACATTACATCAGCAGCAGCTTTAGGTTCAGCAACAGCTACCTTCACTGTAGCAGATACAGGTGTTACCTCTAGTGCAATCAGAATCGGTCAGACCGTTATGATTCAAAACAATGCAGTAGGCGGTGGTGTTTATAACAAAGCAATCGTTACTGCGGTTCCATCTGCATTAACTTTTACAGTTGCTTACTATGAGGCAGCAGGTCAATCTTTTGCAGTAGGAACACAGTGTACTGTATTCATCTACGGTTCTGAGTTTAAGAAAGGAACCAATGGAATGATCGGTTCTTTAGAAGCACAGGATTCTATCTACAGCAACAACCCAATTATCATCAAAGATAAGTATGCGGTTAATGGTTCTGACATGGCTCAGATTGGATGGGTAGAGGTTACCACCGAGAATGGAGCAACAGGGTACTTATGGTACTTGAAGTCAGAGCATGAGACTCGTCTTCGTTTTGAAGATTACATGGAGACTGCTATGATCGAGGCCGTTCCCGCAGTAAGCGGTTCAGGTGCTGCTACAGCAGGCATGATGGGTTCTGAGGGCGTATTCTACGTTGTTAACAACCGTGGTAACGTATGGGGTGGTGGTACACCGACTTCATTGTCTGATTGGGATTCTATCGTTAACCGTTTAGATAAGCAGGGTGCTATCGAAGAGAACGTAGTTTTCGTTAATCGTGGATTAAGTTTCGATATCGATAACATGTTGGCCACATTAAATGGTTACACATCAGGTGGTGTTGCTCAGTCTGCATCCTTTGGTTTGTTCGACAACGACGTGAATATGGCGTTAAACTTAGGCTTCACAGGATTCCGTAGAGGTTACGATTTCTACAAGTCTGATTGGAAGTACTTGAACGACCCAACAATGCGTGGTGGTCTTAACAACAGTGCAGCTACAGCTACAGGCACAATCACAGGTTTGATGGTTCCTGCAGGTTCTACCTCAGTATACGATCAGATCATGGGTAAGAACGCAAAGCGTCCATTCTTACATGTTAGATACCGTGCCTCTGAGGCCGAAGATCGCAGATACAAGACTTGGATTACAGGTTCTGCCGGAGGAGCACAAACAAGCGACCTTGATGCAATGGAGGTAAACTTCTTGTCTGAGCGTTGCGTTTGTACACTTGGAGCAAATAACTTCGTATTGTTCCGTTATGGATAGTATATAGTTGGAAATAAGGAGGGTGTCTTCAAGGACACTCTCCATTTTATTTTTTTTTAACTTTAATTAAATTATATTAAATGTCAACACCAAAGGCGTCAGTAGACAAGGTCTACAGACTAAAGGCAGGAACTCCGCTTTCCTACACACTAGCATCAAGAAACCATCCAAGGTTCCCACTAATGTGGTACGATGAAAAAAATAATCAGAACCGTGCACTTAGGTACGCAACAAACCAAAAGTCTCCATTTGAGGATGAACAGGACGGTAACGTAATGATTGAACCCATTATATTTGAGGATGGATTCCTTCGTGTTACAAGAACAAACCCCGTACTTCAAGAATTTTTACATTATCACCCATTAAACGGAAGCGTTTTTGTAGAGGTAGATAAAGAAAAAGATGCAAGCACTCAGGTAGAAGAGTTCAATATCGAGGTTGATGCATTAATTGAGGCTAGACAGCTTTCAATAGAGCAGGTTGAGGTTCTTACCCGTGTTATGTTTGGTAAAGACCCATCGTCTACATCAACTGCAGAGTTAAAGAGGGACATATTGGTATATGCTAAGACGTCCCCTAGGGAGTTTTTGAATATACTAAACGACCCCGAATTAAAATTCCAAGCAAAGGTTCGCATGTTCTTTGAGAACAAGTTACTAGCCTTAAGAAATAACGACAAAGAGGTTTGGTTTAATACCACAACTAATAAGAAAAAAATGTTATCTGTACCATTTGGAGAGAGTCCATTTGATATAGTTGGACACTTCCTACAGAGTGATGAGGGTATCGACTCATTAAAAATGTTAGAGGCGTCTCTATTTTAGTTTTATGTGTGTTTTAGTTGGTTACTAAAGGAAAGAAGGGTGCTCATTGCACCCTCTTTTTTTTTGTGTATATTTGTAAAAAATAAACGAATGATAAACTCAGTAAGAAACAGTGTCTTATCTGTGCTGAATAAGAATAATTACGGTTATATTTCACCATCAGATTTCAATCAGTACGCCCTAAACGCACAGATGGAATTTTTTGATGAATACTTTAATAGTTATAATAAAAGCATTAATGCTGAGAACGCAAGAATAACAGGCACAGACTACGCAGATATAACAAAAACAATTTCAGAGGTAATAGAAAGTTTTCTAATATCAAAATATTTACTACCAAAACCTACTCCTGCAGGAAATATTAACAATAGCTACTATATACCGTCGTTGATAACAACAGGTGACGAGTCTTATATGATAAATAAAGTTCTATGCTATACTAGCATGCTTGCTTTGGGAACTAATACATCTATAAGTGCATTTAATTTAGTAAACTCTGCAACGGTTTCATTTCTTACGTTAGGCATAAGTGTTGGAGATATAGTACTGAACATTACTAGGAAGACTTCTTCTACTGTTGCATCTATTACAAATGCAACAACAATTGCTTTAAATAACGACCTATTCTTTAACGTAGGAGACTCTTACGTTATTCTTTCAGCATCAATTTACAACGAGGCTGAGAAGGTTTCTACCGGGAAAATATCGTTGCTAAATGCATCACTGTTAACGGCACCATCAATTTACTATCCTGCATATAATATTATAGGAAATACAATGAATTTGTATCCGGCAACTATAAAGGGATACGGAATGGTGAACGCTACGTATTTCAGGTATCCGTACGTTCCAAAGTGGACTTATACAACTTTGATTGACGGAACACCTGCATTCGATCAGTCACAGCCGGACTATCAGGACTTTGAGTTGCCGCAGGAGGATGAATATAAACTAGTGGTTAAGATACTTGAGTACTGCGGTATATCAATCCGTGAGCAAGAGGTTGTGCAGTTTGCTATGGCACAAGAGCAGCATGAACAGCCTTCATTCAGTCAGAAACAATAAAATAAATAATAATGGCATATATATCACAGTATCAGTACTATGAGAACAATGGCAACACGCCACAGGATGCCAATTGGGGTTCCTATCAGTACGTCAGTTTGCAGGATATTATAACAAACTTCCTATTAATGTACTCGGGTAACCACTCATTGGTAAATAACGAGGAGAGGTATAAGATTCTTTTCCACGCAAAGCGTGCGGTTCAGGAGTTAAACTACGATGCATTTAAAGAAATAAAGGTACTAGAGTTGAGTGTAACTGAATCTTTGAGATTTGTGCTACCTTCCGACTACGTTAATTGGGTTCGTGTTTCTATGTACAAGGATGGATGGCTTAGACCTTTAAGTGAGAATATTCAGACGCTTTCTTCTAACGCATATCTTCAAGATCAACGTGGAAATATCCTGTTCGATCAGAACGGTAATATCCTATCTCCTCAGTACTCTGAGATAGATTTCGATAGGATTATGAAGACCAAGAAGAGTATATACCTTAACCAAGGCAATCAATTTGATGGCAACTTGGGTTGGAACTACGACGGGATGTGGTACTTCGAGTATAGTATAGGCACAGCCTTTGGTTTAAATACAGAGACGGCTAACTTCAACCCTACGTTTAACATAGATAAGAAGGCGGGCGTAATAAATTTTGACTCTAGTATGGCTGACGAGTCTTGTATACTTGAGTACGTGTCCGACGGTATGGAGGGAGGAGACAACTCGTTAATTACAGTAAATAAATTATTTGAGGCGTATATTTACGCAGCAATTGAGTACGAGATACTGAGTTCTAAGTTTGGTGTTCAGGAGTACATCATCACACGTGCTCGTAAAAAAAGAAGGGCGTTGCTAAATAACGCAAAGATTAGAATCAGTAACATTCACCCCGGCAGACTCTTGATGAACTTGAGAGGCATGGACAAGATAATTAAATAATATGGCAAAACTTTCAAGGAACTTTATAGCAGGACGGATGAATAAGGTTGTTGACGAGCGTCTTGTACCCGAGGGAGAATATATAGACGCCATGAACATAAGGATGGGTTCAACCGAGAACTCAGAGGTTGGTGTGATTGAGAACACCAAAGGCAACGTTGCGCTCACTAACCTTACCTATATTGACGGCACACCTTTGAGTGTAAGTGCAAGATGCATAGGTGCAATAGAGGACAGCGCAAAGGAGAACATCTATTGGTTCGTACACGACCCCGCATTTACGGGTTCTGCAACGGGTAAACTTGACTTGATTCTTTCGTACAATACATACACCGACTTGTTATTGTTTCATATTGTGAGTATAAACGACGGTAATGGATTGAACACTACACTTAACTTTAACCCCGCCTATTTAATAACGGGAGTAAATATAATTGAAGACTTGTTGTTCTTTACGGACGATTATAATCCGCCTAGATTTATTAATGTAAAGTCTTTATATGCAAATCCTGTTATGGGAGTTGATGGTTTTAGTGCAGAGTCTATTCTTGTAATTAAAAAGCCACCAACAGAGGCACCAAAGGTTCAACCGATAGTAACAAGTAGTCAATCAAACTACATGGATACTAGGTTCATATGCTTTGCCTACAGGTACAAGTATGCAAACGGAGAGTACTCTGCCACGTCTCAGTGGTCTGCGCCTTCATTCATACCAAAACCGTTCTCGTTTACTCCCGCAAATTTTTTAAATGGTGGGATGACAAACCTTTGCAATACGGCAATCGTGACTTATAACTCAGGTGGCCCGCTTGTTGTTGCAGTAGACCTATTATTCAAGCAGTCTAGCAGTAATATAATAAAGGTAATTGAGAAGTTAAATAAGAAAAATTTAGGACTAGTTGACTACGTTGATTATACGTTTACTTTTAATAACAGTAAAATATTTACAGTTCTACCCGAGTCAGAACTTTTAAGACTTTATGACAACGTTCCACGTGTAGCAAAGGCTCAGACTATAATGGGGAATAGGTTAATGTATGGGAACTACCTTGAGGGATATAACCTGATTGACCATAACGGTAACCCAATAAAGTTAGAGTATAGCACTAAACTTATAACGGAGCCTATTGGACTTACTACCATAGGAGACACAACGGCACCAAGCAATTATAATATAAACGGTGCGCAGACTATTACAGACTCTTTAATTGAAATAGACCTAGCAGGAGCAAATTTAGTTGAAGGGGCGTCGTTATCTATGCAGATAACCATATCACATAGTTTATTTACAGGGCAGACTCCGTTCCCTGCAGAAACAACGGGAGATACACGCATAACTTTTTCATTCTTTTTAAATAAAAGTTATACTTCTGTTTATCAGATGGCTACTAGTTCTGAGTTTCAGGATGCTGTAGGAACCGCATTAAATATAAAACCTGTTTTTTCATCTGTTCCCGGAACTATGACGTCATGCGACGGTGTTACGTTTACGGACGCAATGAACTGTGCGCTTCCAAACAACTTGGACGCACTTACAAAATTTAGTAGTGGTATAAATACAGGAGGACAGCCTATAACTATAATAACATCACCCGCAAGCAAGGTGATTGGATTTCAAGTTGTGGCGATGAGGTACGTTAATAATACAACGACTCCTATTCAAAACGTGTACGAGTACTATCAGGTGTCGTACGTTAATGCCACGTTTCAAGAGATTGGTAGTCCAAGGAGTTTACATAGCAACAGAGGTTATGAGGTTGGTATAGTGTACATGGATGAGTACCTTCGTGCAAGCACTACGCTAGTTAGTCCCGTCAATACGGTTCATGTACCGTGCGGATACTCTGCAAATAAGAACTCGATACAGGTCACAATTCCACCAACACAGATAGCACCCGCTTGGGCAAAGAGGTACAAGTTTGTTATACAACCCGATCAGGAGAACTACGAGACCATATACTGCTATTTATATTTCGCTGACCCTAATACTAACGAGGTTTACTTCCTTTTAGAGGGAGAGAACGCTAGGAAGGTTGAGACGGGGGATATACTTATAGTTAAGGCAGACACGAACGGCCCAACTAATAACTGCGTTTATGCAACGGTTCTTGAGAAAAAATCTCAGGCATCTGCATTTATTTCCCCTGTATCAAAGGCAATTGTGCCTGCAGGAGTGTATATGAAGATAAATCCTAACGACTTTGCAGTTGTTGAAGACCCCAACGCAGTTATAGCGCCGGGACAATTAAGCCAATCTACAAACGTTAGCGGCAACTATCCCGTACTGTCTTACCCGATGAATATACCCGACCCTAATGTTCCGGGACAGTATATTGACTACACGGTTCCTGCGGGAAGTAGAATCAGGATGTCTATAAGATTTGAAAGGAAAGGTGGTACAGATAACGGATGTCCAAAAAGAATTTATCAATTAGATAAGACATATATATCATCTGCTGCTTACGATAATATGGAGGATTGGTTCGTTGGAGATAATATAAAAAATACATTAAATGATGGTGTACAAGATATAGGAGGAGGAAACTGTCCTGCACAGAATATATTCATATCAGGACATGGCCCAATAACTGTATCTGACCTGTGTATAAACTACTACAGGTTTAATAGAGATATATCAAACAACTACCTATACCTTCAAATAAAGGGTACAAGAAGTTGTGGTGGATTCCCTAGGGCAAACAGGTGGAGGTCTACAGTTACCGCCACGTTTGAGATATTTCGTGCAGAAAACCTTTTGGTATTTGAAACTCAACCAAGTGAGTCACTTCCTGACGTATTCTTTGAGAATGATTTATCGTTCTCTATAGACGACAATGGAAACCATTCAGGTAACGTTCAAAATCAAGACATAGCTTACGGTGTACCTGCAATTGTAAACACAGGATTCTTTAACTGTTTTGCTTTTGGTAACGGTGTGGAGAGTTATAAGATACAAGACTCAATAATTGGCAAGACATTTAATCTAGGCAACAGGGTTACGTCCGTATCTGCCCAAGACTACAAGGCCTCCAATAGGTTCTCAGACATTACCTACAGTGGCGTGTATAACACCGAGTCCAATGTAAATAAGTTAAACGAGTTTAATTTAGGTCTGCTAGACTACAAGCATTTGGAGGTTTCTTTTGGGCCAATATTTGTCATGGATGGTAGGGAAACCGACGTTCTTGTTTTGCAGGAGGATAAGATTTCGTACGTACTTGCGGGAAAAAATTTGCTGTCAGACTCTGCGGGTGGTAATGCGGTAACGTCCGTGCCCGAGGTGTTGGGTACTCAGATTGCTCGTACTGAGAAGTATGGCATAAGTTTTAATCCCGAGAGTTATGTTCAGTGGGGATTTGATAGGTTTTTTACCGACGTTAAGAGGGGTGTGGTTGTACAACTGCAAGGAAACTCGTACTCAAACGAGCAGCTTAAGATTGTATCAGAACAGAACATGAGGACTTGGTTCCGTGATGAGTTTATTGCGTCTTTTAATACACAAAAACTTGGAGGATTTGACCCGTACATGAACGAATACGTTCTGTCAAATAATGACATATTACTTCCAACAAACCCTCAGTGTAGTAGTTGTGGTATTAATCAGGTTCATACGTTAAGGAACGCAACAAATGACGAGATGGAGTTGGTGTACTGTGTTACATTAGGCCCAACAATTGGAGATACCGTTGTTAGTTGGACTGTTACTAGCATAGAACCCGATGCGGATGGGTTTAATATATCAGCAGACTACAACGGAGATACTGTATCGTCAGGATACACAACAACCGACGGAAGTATTACCTTCTATAAGGACACCGTTTCAGTAGAGACCGTGTCTATAAGTATCAAGTACAAGGGAAGTATGGTACTTAACGTACTTGCAGACTGCTGTAATGCTGAGACATTGACCGTAGTTCAAGTTGTATTTACAAACAACTCAGACTCGGGAATGACTACACATAATCAATACAGGTACACTAGCGGTTCTTATGTAGGGCCTTTGCAGTCTAACCTTGTGTTATTCCCTAGCGGAACAAGTAGTCCATTGGTGGCAAGCTATGGAGCCATAACGGGGTATGTTGGAACGGGTTCTATTCCTCCCGAGGGAAGCAACATGAGTTTGATTATGAATCAGATTAGTCCCGACGACTACGTATTTAACCCATTAAGTGACGAGTTTAAGTACCTAAGATCAAATACGTTATATAATAACAATAGCACTGACATGCAGACGCTGCTGTCTTTATCTACAACAGCTACTCCAATAGTTGCAACGGACGCCACAACGTACCAAGCAAACTTTGCAGTTCCTAGTAGATCGTTAGGTGGGTACTTGTACTTAATTTGGGACTTAAGGGATTCAATTCCTACTAGTCTATGCTATGCAGAGAATATAAACGACGTTTGCTGTACATGTGCGCCTTGTACTACAGTGTGTCAACAGTATAACTTTCAAAACTTATCTAGTGTAAACGAGGCGAGTGTTTACCTAACCTACGGAAGGTGTGAAGATACAGGGCCTGTGACGATAACGCTTGAGCCGGGAGAGACGTATAGTACATGTGTAAATACTCCTATTGGCGAAACGAATATATTTGAGGTGTCGTCAGGTAACGTTTATGTTACTATACTAGACTGTATTTGTATTTAATATATAAAATAAAATTTAAAAAATGCCCATACCACAACCATTATACTTAAATGCAACCACTCTTGGTGATTCAACAACTGTATTCCTTGATAATCAACTTCTAAATCCTGCGCCTGATGGATTCTATTCAGATGGCGTAATAGCAAGACAGCAAGTTAGTGGGGTTTTATTACCTCAGCAGTCTTGCCCATCCTGTGGTATTCTATGTGGTGGAACTATATCAGGGGCAGGCGCTCAAGGAGTTTATTTATTAAATATAAACATGGGGTCTACTGCATCTGACTTGGGGGCAATAATTATAAAATTTGACCCGTACGGTATCCCTGATGGGATACAGGCGGTATTTAATGGTGTTGTTTACAATGAACTCAGTTCTCCTAGTTTTGGGTACCTTGCAGGCGCAGCAGGTTTTCCAACATACATCGGTAACGTTGCTTCGTCATGCTCTGTAGTAACGGACGGTGGTACTGTAGTCTTGGATGAATTTTTATATAACGGTACATCATTTTTATCTACGGGAAACACTCCGTCTATAACTATCAATACTACTCAGGTGTCTCTTACTTTAGGTGGCCCGGGACTTTGTGTTATGGTTATACCAAAGACAAGTGCGACACCGTCTGATATAAGCATTACGTGTATTGGAGCGTGTGCTAGTACAGGTTTCAATATAAGCGTAAACTGCCCAATACTTTTACCATCATTTTTAGCGACGATAGCTACAACACATGTGGTAGGAGGAGCCAACTGTTTATTGCCATGGAACCAAACATATTACGTAGCTAAGGTAGCGCCTGACCCTACCCCACCAACTGTACCTCCTGTATTGGGGTTATATGATTGGGTATTTACGGATGCGTTTGGCTCGTCAAAACTTGCTGATGGTTGGTATATAACAAACAGCCTTGGCCCCGGAGGTCTTGATTCGTTTCATATTGTAAACGGTGTAATAATAGAATTTGATTCACTTTGTAACTTATAGTAAGCATGGAAAATACTTTAACATACAGCCAATCCGTTCAGGGTTGGCCTTCTTTCTACTCCTACCATCCCGACTTCATAATCGGTATGAACAACTACCTGTACACGTTCAAGGGCGGTGATTTGTATAGGCACAACGTTAATACGAAGAGGAACACGTTCTACGAGCAGTATTGGAACAAGGTGGGTAGGCCACTTGAGGCGTTTAAGCCGTCACAACTTAAGAGCGTATTCAATGCGGTTGTGCTTGAGAATAAGTTGTTCAAGACCATAGACCTAGAGGGCGACTCTGTTTGGGATTTTACTCTTTATACCGACCTACAGGACTCGGGTATAATCACGTCTACTTGGTTTGAGAAGAAGGAGGCATCGTACTTTGCGTTTATTAGGAACACAAGTTCAGGAGAGATTAAGTTAAGGAGTCTTAACGGAATAGGTAAAAGTTATGCAACCAATATAGTAGGAACCGTAACAACTGCAGACTTCTCTGTGTCCCCAATGGTGTCACTAGGCAGCATAATAAGCATAGGAGACTTGGTCTACTTCTTGAAGTCTACCAACGTCCCATTATTTGCAGGAAAGGTTTCTGCAATAACTGTCGACTATCCCGCAGGCGTTAACAGGCTTACCATAGACACGTCTCCCGTAGGAACCGTGCCACTTGATAGAAATAATGCATACTTTTTGTATATAAAGAACTCGGTTGCGGAGTCGCATGGAGTTTTAGGTCATTATTGCGTCTTTGATATCACAAACAGTGAGAACAAGAAGGTAGAATTATTTACTGTTCAGTCTGAGGTTATGAAAAGTTTTCCTTAAATTCGATACCTTTGTAGCAATATACAATCTATGGCGTTAAATATACGGGCGTTAAATGAGACTGATTACGACGACATCCTTGTTGGGTGGTGGAAGGATTGGAAGTGGGACGCCCCTAGCAGGGACTTTCTACCAAACGACGGGAAGGGTGGCATAATGATACTAGACGACGATACGCCAATATGTGCAGGATTTATGTACATAACCAACTCCAAGGTTGCGTGGGTAGATTGGATTATATCAAGCAAGACGTACAATATAAAGCCAACAAGGTCGGAGGCTATAAGGTTGTTAATATCATCACTTACGGCAACGTGTAAGAGCACGGGAAGTAAGTACGCATACGCATTAATTAAAAGTCAAAGTCTTAAGAAGACTTATAAGGAACTAGGGTACATGGAGGGGGACATTTATTCAACCGAAATGATAAAAAATTTATAATATGGCAATAGGAACAGCAACAGCAATAGCGATAGGTGGACTAGCATTAAGTGCGGGTAGCACTGCAGCATCGTTTGCACAGGCAGGAAAACAAAAACAACTACAGAGACAGGCCCATTCAGATGCCGACAAGGCTATGCAGGAGGCAAGACATAAGTTAGAGGCAAACTACTACGATCAGTTATCTATAAAGAAGGAACCGTACGAGTTGGAGCGTGAGGCTTTGGCATCACAAGGTGCTCAGGCTATTCAGGCGGGCGTTGAGAGTGAAAGGGGTGCGGCTGCCACGGCAGGACGTGTTCAGATGGGGATGAACGAGGCACAGGCGGGAATAAGGACAGCGCAAGGGAAGGAGATGTCTGACCTTGAGAAGTTAAGTGCAAACGAGCAGAGTAGACTACGTGACGTTAACGTTCAACTAGACTTAGGTCAGGTTGAGGGAGCACAACTTGCCGAGGCAAATGCACAAAAACTAGCTGCTGCTTCTACAACACAGGCTATGCAAGGTTTAACTAGTGTAGTACAGCAGGGTATTCAGTTAGGTGTTCCATTATATTTCCAACAAAAAGGACTAGACCCATTAACGGGTTTACCTTTAAAATCAGCACAAATGCAGTCAGCACAAGCTGCGGGGCAGTCAGTTTCACCTGTTTCATCTGAAAGTATTAGAGCGCAACCTAATACTCAAATAAATCCATTAAGTCCTTACTATCAGAATCCTTATATTATGGCAGGATTAGGTGCACCACTTAATTCATCTCAAGATTTTAGGACTAATCCTAACACACAAATTAACCCATTCCAACTAAATTGGTAATATGAGTACTTACTATAAATACGCAGAGCGGAATGTTGATAGCCAAGTAAATTGGGGTGAGATTGGCAAGAACATGACCGACATGCTTGCGAGCGAGAATAAGATCAGGGAGGACAAAAAGGCCGCACTTGATGAAGCATCTCGTCAGTATGGATTAAATCTATCTGAACCACCGCAGGGGACAAACACGTCCCTTAATAGTTACGCATTAAAGTACGCAGACGACGCCCAAAGTGCTCGTCTACTACAGGATAGGTTGTTAAGGGGTGGTATACTAAAGCCTAGGGACTACGTGCTGCAGAGGCAGAACCTTACCGACGGGACTAGTGGCCTATTCAATGTAATGAAGGACTACCAAACCGAGTACGGTGTAAAGATGGAGCGTTATAAGACCGACAAGTCTCAGGATTTGGAACAGTGGCTAATGGCTCAGGCAGAAGGATTTGCTAACTTTAATAACTCTAAGCCTGTCATCAACCCAACAGACTACACGTTGAGTATAGCCAAGATGGTAAAGAATGAGAAGACGGGCGTGATGGAGATGGACAAAGACCCCAACTCATTCACGACAGTTGCGGGTCTACAGAACAGGATTAAGGCCACGTTTGATAAGTTTGACGTACCGCAAACACTTAATGGATTTGTAAAGACAATAGGTAAGCAATTGGATGCGGTAAAACTTGTTGGAAGTGAGACTAGGACGGGAAGCATAACCGAGACACTTGATATATCAAAAAGGAAGGGATTTGGAAAGTATGCGGGAGTTTTAGATAACTTTGAGAAGGCAGAGACTGCGGCACTAAAGTCATACCTTACCAACCCGTATAACACGTCTTCTGTACTTACAAATAGTTTAGGATTGGCACCAAACGGTGAACGCTACACGTTCTCATACAAACCCGAGGATATTAAGCCGGGTGGTAACATTATTTTGTTAAAGGACGACGGCAAGACGGGAACTCCAATGCCAAACTTTACACCCGAGCAGGAGACTGCTGCGCTAGAACACTTGCGTACGCAGGCTAGGCTAATGTACGACAAGACTACAAACATACAGGCGGTAACCGAGCCTAGGAAACGTGAGCCAAACGAGTGGGAATACAATGCTGCTCAGAAAGCTAAGGAAAACTTAACTGCCGCAGGAGCATGGAATCAGGTCTACACAGGCAAGACCCCTGCTGAAAAACAATCGGCTTTAAATATATTGCTAGGAACTCCACACGCACGTGCGTTAGGATTGCAGGCAATAGATTTAGATAAAAATGGAGTATTAAATCTTAAATATGAAGACCCTAGTAAGAATCGTACAATAAAATACCTTGACGAAAACGGTAAGCCTATTAGTGGGTCAGATTGGGCGGCTATAGGAACAGAACTTACAGGAGAGGCTGATAGGAATAAGGCAATTAGAGCAGGTGGTGGTTTAGCGGGTGGATACGGTGGAAATGTTTCTGAATTAATTTCAGCAAAAAGGACAGGCCCAACCGTTGAGACTCCTGCAAATGAGAAGTATAAGCAGATTGTAACAGGGACACCTGTTAGTACAAAGGGTAAAGAAGATACTGTAATACCTGACCTGCAGGCTAAGTTTGGTGATTTTGGGTTTACATTTGAACCTTCGGGTTATTGGGGTACAAATAATGTAAAAATTACATCACCTGATAAGTTGACTTCAATTGTAGTAGGACTTAATAATAAAAATGAACAAGACGAATTAGATGCAAATCAAAAAATAAAACAGTTCTTATCTACAAACATGACCGAGGCTAAATTAAAAGAAATACCTGCGTCTACTTTAGGCGGAAGTATGAGTAAGTACTAAATATAAAATAACACAACATATATGAATGAAGAAGCAATAAAGGACGCATATAACTTATTTGTTCAAAATGGATACAAGAAAAGTATCGACGAGTTTAAGACCTTAATGTCTTCAACACCCGAGGCATTAAACGACTCGTATAATATATTCGTAAAAAACGGGTATAATAAAAGCATTGACGACTACAAGACGCTAATTGGTGTAAGTGGAGGTCAACGGGCACAACCTGTGCAGCCTACACAACAGGCGCAGGATATGCAGCAAGAGCAGCCTGTAGATGAAGGGCATGCACAGCCACCATTAAAAAAAAAAGAACAACCAAGTTTTTCGGCATTGCCATTGGCAGATGGTTCGTCGGCGTTACCTACTACCCAAGGAACTCCTAGTCCATTACCTCAACCAACCGCACAGCCTGCAACACAGCCTGCTGTTAATACTGCAGTGCAACCAACCGCACAGCCAACAGGACAGGTTCCTACTAAACCTGTAGATAATAAAGAAAAGTATTTTACCAATTGGGCAGGCGTGTTGACGCCTGATACTGTGCCAAACAGGGTAGAGAATGCTGTACAGGAGTACACAACCGTTCCGTTAACTAAGTGGTTCCTTGAGTCTGCAGATAATATAGTTAACGCATCTAAGAACATACTGACAGGGACAGGTTTTTTTGGGGAGGACATACCCGACACTGAAACCCCTATAACAGACGCACTGAAACAGCAACAGCAAAAAAAACAAGTTGATAAAAATGGTAACATTATAACAACTGCATTTGGTATGTTAGGAAAAACAGGTGACGTTGTTGCATCCATTATTATAAACTCCGTGCTACCTCAAGACACGAAGAACAAGTTAATAAGTAACCTAAACAATGCATCTGCAGCCAATAAGGAGTACCTTAAGTCAATGCAAGAGGCTGAGGGTAAGAACCAAGACACAAACATTGCGTCTAGGGCAATAAAGGGCATTGTTGGCATGGCGCCTGACTTACTACTAGCCGCAGAACTTGGGCCACAGGCGGCAGAGGCTAAACTAGCTAAGTACGGTGAGACTATAACAAAGAATGCCGCACCTTTATTAAAAAAACTTGTACCGAATGCGTTGGGATTAATAGAAAGAGGCGCACAGTCAGGATTTACAAAACTGATGGCTATAGAGGGCGCAGTTAAAGGGGTTGCTGAAACTAAAAAAGACGAGAATTATTTTTGGAATGGTATAAAGGGGTCTGCAGAGGGTGCACTAGAGGGCATGTACATGCACGGACTTGGTGAGGCTGCAGGCGCTGCCGCTACTCCTATAGCAAAGTTGGTGTCAAAGACCGGGGTTAACAGCGCAATAGCAACGGCTATAGCCACCCCTCTTGCAAATGCGGGAGTTTTTGCGACAGCAAAGGCGTTAAGGATGGGTATTACAGAACAGAAACTTGTGTCAGGAGAAGACCTTGCGATGGAGGCCGCAACAGGTGTTGGATTCAGTCTTTTGCATCTTGGCAGTCAGTACAAGAACCATAAAGAACTTAACCACTACTACGACAATGTACTTAAGGACGACGCCGCAGATTCATTCACTAGGGTTATAAATGAGACAAAGGCTAATTTAGATGTGGCATACACTCCCGACCTTACACCGGAGCGTGTTAAGGAACTACAGACCGCAAGGGATGAGATAAAGGACGCAATATTAAAGGAACCCGACCTAAAAAATAAGACCATACTAGGCAACGAGGCTATAAAAATTCAGAACCAATTAGATGCACACGCTTCTATAAAAGGAATAGTAGAGAATAAGGACTTCCTTGTAAACGAGATAGCACAGAATGAAAAATTAGATCAAAAACAGAAGGACTTCTACACAAAGAAGATAACTGCAATTGCAGACGCATACGACACGTCTCCTCTTGGTATACAGAAGAGGGAGTTTAACAATAAGATAG
>Ga0114975_10000620_pt1 | contig 26696 bp, 18 predicted proteins | sample S_130626_EF_Meta_FD_87031 | JGI IMG/M metagenome (GOLD analysis project Ga0114975, IMG submission 87031) | Freshwater microbial communities from Lake Simoncouche, Canada to study carbon cycling - S_130626_EF_MetaG | ecosystem: Environmental > Aquatic > Freshwater > Lake | place: Lake...
ACAGGCACAGCCGCAGCCACTGCTCCTTCTGCTGCTTCTTCTTCAGCAACCTTTAATGCCAAAGGCACTTTTAGTGCCAAAGGCGGAGGGGCTATTGCCAAAGGTGGAGGGGCTATTGCTAGAGGCTTGACACTCGGCTTTACTAGCGCCAAAGGCGCAGCAGCCCCCTTTACTTTAAACGCAGCCTCAGTCTCTTGAATGTCCTTCTGTAAATCGGGGTGATAGGCAAAACTTCCAACCGAGTCTCCCAGATTCAAACATTTGAATGTGCCATCCTTATTGTCTTCATAGTTCAAGGTACAATCCACAGCAACCGTTTTCATCAGAGTTTGAAGAGAATTTATCACCCTCTCCTTGCGTAAACTAATGATGAGAACCTTTTGGTCACTCGTAATAATAAATTCACGAGTATCAGCATCATCTTCTTCATCTGCTCCAGTTAGAGCCCCACCTTCTTGAGGTTCCATCAAAGCAGGCAACTCATCATCAGGAAGATCCCGCCGAACCCTATCAATAAGTTCCTGCATTAACTCCGGTTCCTCTGAAGACTCTTCAACTATCTTTTTATCTCCTGTTGATGCTAAAAGCGTCGCCAAGGCTTTATCCTCAAATTTAAGTTTTAGCGCTTGAGTTATTATACCACCTATACTTCCATCAAAACCCGGGTCCTTTTTATGTCCAGGAGTCATACCCAGTAGTCTTGCTTCTTCAGCGGTCTTTGCTGCCCTTATACGGTTTTGCCATGCGAGATCAGTGCCTTCGTATTTCATAGCCTGATAAAGGTGTTCTATAGACGGATACGTGAACTTACCACTTGCTGATGTAAATGTCATAGGTATTAGAGCAGAATTACTCAGGGCTTTATATTTATTCTCAATATTTATACCCACTTTAATTTTTGTTTCTGAAACTCCAGGCTCAGCCAGGTTAGCACCTCCTGCGTCCTTCCCGCCAACGGGACCAGCTTCATTCTCATCTTCCTCTTCATCATCCAAATCTACAAAATCAGCCTCGGTCAGCGGCGCCTGATCATTAACCGCCTCAGGCACAATGTACTCGCGCAACTCCTCACGGACTTGCTCCAACAACTTGCCCATACGGTTTTTCCCCTTACCCGTTCGCCCTTCGCCCCAGTATGAATTCACTGACGCATGGACAATTGGCCGACTACCCGTAGATTTCAGTAAATCTAGAAGGCCTCTATTCTGTTGAAACTTTGCTCGGAGCCCATCCAACATCACAGCTTCGCGGACACTATCCCAATCGGCGCGTATCTTGTGATCTTTGGATTTCCCGAGTTGCTTCGCCTTTTTCGCATCTCCCGCTACACGAATAGCCTCCTGCCATCCCAAATCCTCCGTGAATTTCATGGCCTGGTAGTAATGTTCCACGGTCTTGTAACGCTTGCCAGCCATCACAATGGGCGATGGGGCAAAATTAGAAAATCCGCGGTATTCATTAACAATATTCGTGGCAAATTTCACAGGCCCATCTGTCACTCCCTCTGCGCCCGGTGCCACTAGCGGCTCAGGCATCTTCTCCGCCTCTAAAAATAAACCCTCAGGCACTTTCTCGCCAGGTGCCATCTTATCTGGAATAGGCACGCCAAGTAGGGCAGCCTCTTTCACAGAAAAACGGTCACTCCTTTCTACAGTCTTGTCAACCGCCTGTGCCACCACCGCCTCATCAGGTATTGTCGTGCAATACGTGTAAATTTCTACATTCTGCTGATCAAGAGGTAAGTCCATGTGTGAGCAGATACGAACGGCGCGACCTTTCACCTGCTGCGTACGTACGGAATTCCAATAGGGTTCCATAATATGTACTCCACGCACGGCCTTCAAGGATAAACCCTCGGCACCCGCGGCCGTGATACCAAAGACCCGACAAAGTCCTCCATCAAAATTGTTCTCCCAACCAGCATCTTTGAGAACTTTCTCCATAGCGGGAGACATCTTATCAAGCCTCGCATTGAATGTGTTCACCGCCGCCCCGCGCTGCTCCTTTGATCCCACACCCGTGAATTCAATATAGCGGTTCTCTTTCACCTTCGGACCCTTCGCCAATGAAGCGGCAGTGCGGTCGCTGAATTTCAACTTGCCGTCGGCGCCGGCCACGATTTCAATTGGAACAAACCCATTGGCCTCCATACAGATTCCAAAAATGCCTAGACCCTCCATTTCCAAGAAGGTGGAATACACTAAACTGGAGCCAGGTAGATCCATGATTTTTTGGAGCATCGCATGAAATTTGGGGCTGTATTTCTTCAGATTACTTTCACCCGGCCCGTCCAATAATAGGTGTGTCTGTCCCATCTCACGTAGCTTCATTTTTACAAGGCGTATATCCCGTTTATAGGCCTCCTTGGCTTCTTTGCTGCCCCTCACCAGAAGTTTCGGCTGGGCCTTCTTAGGATTTGCCAGCTGCGCCTGTGCCTGCGCTTCTTCATCGTCTTCATCGGCAACAGACCCCGCGTCCCCTTCATCTTTGCCCGCGACCTTACCTTCTATCTCGGCTTCCACGATTACATCACGGTCTTTTCCGGTTTCCACGTCCTGCTCTTCCTGGGTACCTGGTCTAGGTCGGCTGAGCCCTTCGGGGAATGCAAAATTACAGGCCTGTCTGCTGGCCATACGATAATTACTGGAGGTCTTCATCTGGGCAAGTTCGCCAATCTCAGCCCAGATTGCATCTGCGACCGCCAGATCCGCCTTCGGCTTGCTCATTTCAATCTGAATCTCCTGGTTACGCACCTTATTATACATCTTGAGGGCGTATCCGGTGAGCGGGACACCTATAATCTCATCCTTTGTCACCTTAGGCATAACGTTGCCCTGTATTCCACGATAGTAGGATACAAGGCCCCGAATACGCTTTTGTAAGACACTGGTATTTTTGAGTGTTATACCGTCTTCTTGTAGGAAAGCCGCGCGGAAAAGCGTGTCCCACGTTGGCAACAGTTCTTGTGCCTTCAGAGACGGCGTACCCTTTATAACGATCTTATCTGCTCTTAAGGTTTGTGAGAATGTATCCCAGACTTGTTGGAGCGTGGGGACTGGGTCAAGCGGGTCGCGGCGCTTAATACCCAATATGTCGGCTCCAGACGATTTGGCGTCAAGTGGCCCCTTTTCTTCACTTCCAGCATCAATGCCAAACACTTTCACGAATTGCTCCGGTAAGCGTGATAGCATCACTGTCATAGACCCTTCGGAGGCCGTGAAGAAAACCGTATCTATATTTTCATCGGCCGCGACCGCCTTCTCAATCGCAGCACGCACATCACGCATCGCCTCCACGGCCACATTGAATTCAATGGTCTGTATGGCCCCGTGCATTATATTCATCATAATACCCATTTCCTCAGGAAAGTTGATCAGCGGCGTACCTGACAGGCCAATTATTTTGCAGTTCCTGGCATTCATAAAAAGCCTGTAAAAGAGGTAACCGCGTGTGTATTTACCCATTAAACCGCATTGGGGCAGAGGGGTCCGATCAGGTGTTAATGTCTCCTTGGGTTTCGCTTTGGTAAATGGGTGCTCCAGAGTCCCCTGAATCAAACGGGTCAGATTGTGAATTTCATCCACCACGATCACCGCATTGTCAAAGATATCGGGTGTTGAGCAGACCATTTGTTTTAGTTCTTTGGCCAAGATACCATTATAATTGATGAACTTGATGCGGTTTTCAATGGTGGCCTTCAATTGCGTCTGGATTTCGTCCTTTTCTTCAGGACCAAGTGAGTCATAGTTGGGCGCTTCTTCAAAATCGGGTATCCAGATGCGTGTGAGTTGAGGGCGACTGCGCGGACGCTTGGCAAAATAGGATTCGGGTATACCGTAGACACCTTGCGCAAACATCTGTACCATTCTCGGTTCTGGGATGGAGCCGGGGAGTAAGGATACTGCGGTCCAGTGGTTTTGCAGACGAAAGTGCTTGAAGCCGCAAAACGTTATTTCACTGATGAAGTTGTCTCGCAAACTGTAGGGCGTCATGACAATCACCTTCATGCCGCGATTTCCAAAGAGAGCCTCAGCGGCTGCAATCGCTGAACACGTCTTACCACTGCCGAGGCCGTGATATACAAGAAGACCCCTGTAGGGCGATTCATACCGAAGATACTCCCGAATGAAGGCCTGGTAATGGTAGATTTTCACTTCCTTGGAGCCCTCATCGCCCTTGGCGGCGCACGTGGCCACATCCAGCTTGCGCTCCTCTTTTGTGGGGAAAATCGGGCGATAATTATCATAGAGGAACTTGCCAAAACCACGGCGCGTCAGAGGTATGAATGTATCGGGTGGAGGATCTATAATATAGGGGTTCTCGCGCTCCACATCTAAGAGTACCTTGGCGTCCTTTTGGAGGTCCTCGCTTAATTCTGTCACTAGGGCATCCTGTTTTGTCCTAGCCTCCACGTTATAGCGTGAATACATGGTGGGTTTGCCAGTACCGGAAGCCTTTGCCTTGGATTTCGCTTTGGCCATAGCACCTGTAACGGCCTTGATACGGGCGATGGCCTCAGGTATAGGCTCCTTTACTGCCTTAGCACCTGCAGGTGCCTTAGCACCTGCTGGCCCCTTCTTTGCGCCTTTTCGCCCTGCAAACATCTCAAGTTCTTCTGGCAGCTCAGTTATAGCAGCCCCCCCTGATGGGTCAGTGGCAGCCGCGGCAGCGCCAAGACCAGTTCGGAACGGCGTCGGCGAAAAGGCGGTGAGATCCGTCTTTTCATCAATAGGCATCGGCGTCGGTTCCAAGGCAAGAGCCACTTTCAACTTTTTAAAGGGCGTGAACTTGGGAGGCACGCCGTCCATATCTAGAATCTGACTATGTTTTCTTAGTGTAGACCTCTAGCGCGAGTCTACTGGCTTCCTGTTCTGCAACCTTCTTATTTCTGGCCGTACTGGTTGCGACGACTTTACCATTAGGATCCAAGACCCCCATAGTAAATGTGCGGTCGTGGGGCGGGCCCTCCACTTTGACTTCCTTGTATCTCGGGGGTTGATGGAATTTGGCCTGAAAGTAGCGTAGGAGTTGATCTTTGAAATTGTTGTCTTCAGCGATGAGCTTGGAGAAATTGATGTGCTTTTCTATGATGGATATGAAGAAACGGCGAGCCATATCATAGGCCACGCCTTCATTCCCTTCGTGCTCCATGATGGCGTCAATCCAGGCCTCCAACATAGAGCCGAGGATTCTCAGATTATTGCGGCCCTCGCAGACTTCTTCTACGTGGCGACTGAGAATGAGGAAGGGTGAGAAGCCGATTTTCTTTGCGAGTTCTCCCAGAGTGTTATTATTAACAATTTGTGTACGAAGGCTGGTGAGAAAGCCCTCGCCTTGACCAGGATACCGCATCTTTAGATATTTGCCTACAATGGCTGACAAGACTGAATCCCCGGCGAATTCTAGTTCTTCATTGTCTTTCTGTTTCAAGGGAAGACATCCATCAGGTCTCTCTGTCATTAACATTTGGCCCTGCCCCTGACCCGAAGCCTGGCCTTGCTCAGCCCAGGCTTCGGGCCGATCTACGTAGGATTTATGGACACATGCCTGGGCAAACCATCTGAGTTCTTTCACTTTGAAATCGGGGGAACCATAGCGGTGCATGATGCTTTCAACATCTTGCGTCGTTATGTCTTTGTTTTTTAGATTCCAGGGGTTGAAAATTTTTTGACTGGAAGCGTCTGTCATCTAAAATATATTTGTTTTAGGGGTTTAGATAGTGAGGGATGCCAGTGATGGTTAGTAAAGGTGTTAATTTAGAGTTAGCACAAACCCTGGCAAATGTTTTGTGTAAGATAAATAGGCCTGGGGATAAAGCTAATCCTCTCCCCCTTCCACCAGGCTATCAGGAAATAGCAAGCAAATCACAAGCAGGTAAAAAATATTTTAAAGACCCAACGGGGCAAACAACTTGGGATGATCCGCGTGATACTTATAACACTTATATAAAGGCGTTTGAAAATTCTGCGAGTGCTGGCTGGGATTTTTCTATATACCCACCTAGACAACCTGATGCTGCAGGCGGCGGTGCTGGAGCTAGTGCAGGCACTCCTCCTAGATTTGATGAGAATAGTGATCCTCCCGCCCAAAGAATTGCAAATGATATAATTAGCGGATTTAAAATTTTATTAGATAAATTTCAGGCTAATCAGGCTAAAAGGTCAAGTCCACCTTTATTTTATAGTACAGGCGATCAAGCCCTCCTGCGAGATGCAGTATCACTATTAAAGAGTCCACCGAATATGGAATTAAGAGTACTTAAAATAATAAAATATAGAGAAAGTCCAAACAATATTCAAGATATAAGGACGCAGTTTTTAACGCGCGGCGGTAATTATAAAGGCTGGCATGATAAGGTGAATTTTACAGGTGGTGCGGGTACTGCTGGTGGAAAGTCGCCAATCGAGATACCTATATGGTTTAGTCAATGGTTTTTTGCTAAGGCAGGTCAAGTTGTTCCAGGAGGCGGGGGTGGAGGGGGTGGAATACCGGCTCCCCCACCTGCTCCGCCGGTGGGTGGTGGAGGAGGTGGAATACCGGCTCCCCCGCCGGTGGGTGGTGGAGGAGGTGGAATACCGGCTCCCTCGCCGGTGGGTGGTGGAGGAGGTGGAATACCACCAGGCGATCGTATGCCTCTAAGACTCCGTGGTGATCTGGATCTAGGAGGTGCAATTGGAACATCTGGAGCAACTTGTGCAACAGGAGCAGCCTGTCCAACAGGAGCCACTGGAGATACTGGAGCCACTGGAGCAACTGGAGCCACTGGGGCCACTGGGGCCACTGGAGCCACTGGTGCTACTGGTGCAACTGGAGCCACTGGAGCCACTGGAGCCACTGGAGCCACTGGTGCTACTGGTGCTACTGGAGCCACAGGTGCAACTGGGGCAACTGGTGCTTCTGGTACCGGTACAACAGGTGCTACTGGTGCTACTGGTGCTACTGGTGCTTCTGGTACCGGTACAACAGGTACAACAGGTGCTACAGGTGCTACTGGGGCAACAGGTGCTTCTGGTAGCGGTACAACAGGTGCAACTGGGGCAACTGGGGCAACTGGGGCAACTGGGGCAACTGGTGCTTCTGGTACCGGTACAACAGGTGCAACTGGGGCAACTGGGGCAACTGGGGCAACTGGGGCAACTGGGGCTAGTGGTGAGACTGGGGCAACTGGTGCTAGTGGTGATACCGGTGCTACTGGTGCTTCTGGTAGCGGTACAACAGGTGCAACTGGGGCAACTGGGGCAACTGGGGCTAGTGGTGAGACTGGGGCAACTGGTGCTAGTGGTGAGACCGGTGCTACTGGTATTCCTGGTACTCCTGGTACCCCTGGTAGTCCTGGTGATACTGGAGCAACTGGAGCAGCTGGAGAAACTGGAGCAACAGGTGCTACTGGCGATACAGGTGATACTGGTGCTACTGGTGCTACAGGCGCTACTGGTACTCCTGGTACTCCTGGTACTCCTGGTACTCCTGGTGATACTGGCGATACAGGTGATACTGGTGCTACTGGTGCTACAGGCGCTACTGGCAATACAGGCGCTACTGGTGCTACTGGTACTCCTGGTGATACTGGAGCAACTGGAGCAACTGGAGCAACAGGTGCTACTGGCGATACAGGTGCTACAGGTGCTACTGGTGATACTGGTGCTACTGGTGATACTGGCGATACTGGCGATACAGGCGCTACTGGTGCTACTGGTGACACTGGTATTCCTGGTACTCCTGGTACTCCTGGTACTCCTGGTACTCCTGGAGCAACTGGAGCTTCTGGTATAGGCGGAGCCACAGGAGCAACCGGTGCAACTGGTGCTTCTGGCACAGGTACAACCGGTGCATCTGGTTCTACTGGAGCCACAGGAGCAACTGGTGCTACTGGCGCAACTGGAGCAACTGGAGCAACTGGAGCAACTGGAGCAACTGGAGCAACTGGCACTGGTACAACCGGTCCTACTGGCGCAACTGGTATAGGCGGAGCCACAGGAGCAACTGGAGCAACTGGTGCTTCTGGTACTGGCACAACCGGTGCAACTGGAGCAACTGGTGCAACTGGTACAACTGGTGCAACTGGAGCAACTGGTGCTTCTGGTACTGGCACAACTGGTACAACTGGTGCAACTGGAGCAACTGGTGCTACTGGTGCTTCTGGTACTGGCACAACCGGTGCAACCGGTGCAACTGGTGCAACTGGTATAGGCGGAGCCACAGGTGCAACTGGAGTCACTGGTGCTACTGGTATAGGCGGGGCCACAGGTGCAACTGGTGCTACTGGTATAGGCGGAGCCACAGGTACAACTGGTGCAACAGGTTCTATTGGTGCAACTGGTCCAACTGGTGCAAGTGGTTCTAGTAGTGCAACTGGCGCAACTGGTGCAACTGGAGCAAATGGTATAGATGGAGCCACAGGTGCAACTGGCGCAACTGGTCCACCTGGAAGAGACGCGGTGTCTGGACCACCCCCCCCTCAACCAGCAAAGTTTGAAGAAATAGATAAAATAATAAATAGCCGTCCATTGGTAAATTTTGAAAATGAATTCTTCTCATTTGACGGTCGTAATCATGAAGTAACATTTGGCGATCCAGGTCTTAGAACCACTGCTGAATTCAAACAGCGCTTTGGAAATGGCAACGACGTGGCTGTTCTCTTCAAAAAGTATTGGTTTATCAAAGATATGACCTATGTACCTATATCAAAGAAAGAAGAAGATGGTGCGCAGCTGCCCAAAGGTGAATATCGTGTGCCGTCTAATAAAAATGACAGAGAACTTATGAAAACCGCTTTTGAACGCTATAAGTCTTGGCTATCAGATCCTGGAAATTTGGATAAAATTCATTTTAATCCTGGCAAAGGTCCTGATGGTAGCCCCATTTTAGGAGGTCAGTTAGACTTTGTAGAAAAATATCTCACAGAATTAAAAAAGGAGAATCAAGAAGAAAGACTACATCAAGCTATTGGAACTGAGGAATTTGGCGGATATGATGAAAATGATCCAAATAGCGATTGTGCATTATTAATTACGTTAATTAGTATTCTAGGCAAAGATAATCCAAATGTACGAGGGCTTTTACCACAATTGCGGGGTTGCCCAGAAGTGATCAGTTTTAGAGCCTTGGCTAGAAATATTCATAGACCTCCTGGACCCGTCCCACCTGCGCCTGCCCCTCCTGCGCCGGTCCCTCCTGCGCCGGTCCCACCTACGCCTCCTGGATCCCCTAGACCTCCTGTACCCCCTGGACAGAATCCTCCTATGCCTCCTAAGCCGGCGGGTGGTGGTAATGGAAGTGGTGCAAATGAGGGTGGAGGTGGTGGTCCTCCTGGAGGCGGTGGTGGTGGTGGTCCTCCTGGCGGTGGCGGTGGCGGTGGTGGTCCTCCTGGAGGTGGCGGAGGTGGAGGTGGTCCTCCTGGAGGTGGCGGAGGTGGAGGTGGTCCTCCTGGAGGTGGCGGAGGTGGAGGTGGTGGCGGTGGCAGCCCTCCTGGGTCCCCTAGACCTCCTGGGTCCCCTGCACCTCCTAGACCCCCGCTTGCCGATGCAGACTTACCAACACAAAATATGCCGCCTGCACAAGTCGTCCAATTAATGAATGCGCATTCAAGAGATGCAAGGGTTATCCGTGCAGGAACTGCTGCACTCCAGGTGATTGCTGTCACTGACCCAAGCCAAGGTGATACTTGCGTGGCAGCAGGCGCAATTCCTGCCCTTTTGGCTGCTTTAGGAAAACACCAGGGTAATGCGGAAATATGTCAATTCGCTAGTGCTGCCCTTGCATATATTGCAGCTCATAAAGATGTACATCGTGATGCTTGCGTTAAAGCTGGTGTCTTACCTGCTATAATTACAGCCCTGGGACATCATGCTGCTAATATGGGTGTGCTAACAGATGGCTGTTTAGCATTAAAAAACATCGCAACTAACAGCGATGCCCGTCGTGACGCGTGTGCGGCAGCAAATGCTATTCCTGCAATTGTACGCGCCCTTACAGGCAATGCAGCAGAGCCAGATTTATGTGGAAATGCAGGTGGCGCTTTAGCACAGATTATTTTTAATAGCCCTGCACATCGTGCCGCAGCTGTGGCTGCAGGGGCGGTGGCACCACTTGTTGCGGCATTAAAGGCTCACCCTGAATATCGGGATTTACATATAGCCCTACAAAAACTTGGATTTAATGATGATGGTACTCCGCTTGGTGGTGGCGGTGGAGGCGGTGGAGGGGGTGGAGGTGCCCCACCTGGTGGCGGAGGTGGTGGTGGAGCGCCACCTGGAGCGCCACCTGGAGCGCCACCTGACAAAGGTAAAAAAGGTGCTGCACCTGGCAAAGCTAAAAAAGGAGCTGCACCTGGGGTGCCTGCACCTGCACCTGCACCTGCGCGTGCGCCTGCGCCTGGAGCGCCGCAGGCACCCAAAGCTAAGGTCGCAACAGCAAAAAAAGGAGGCGCTCAAGGCGGCGGCTCTCGCAGTGATAGTGAAGATGACGATTATAATGAAATCCCCATAGAATCTTTGATAAAACAACAAACCATTTGGGAATCTGCAAATAACATATATAAGATGATAAACCCAGAAGTCAAGCCTTCCCTACCCAGCCCTGGTCCTCCTCCCGCCTTAGACCTTGTAAAGCCTCTAGTACATTTCCTAAGAACAAATGCAGATGAAGATAAATTGGAAGAGGCGCGTGGCGCCATTGGCCTCTTATCACCTCAAGATCTAGATATCTTAATGAATCCCAATGATTATAGTTCCGCTGTTACACAGCGCATACACGGGCTCTACGAAAAGGCATTGCCCCAAGCCCGTCTATACTGGATTCCGACCATTGTAAGAGCGGATATACTGTCAGAATTTTTTAAGGCCCGATAATAAATGTCTTCAGATAATATATTTGAAAAGCTATTTGGTGGGGCACCTGTGAGCATAGAACCAAGCTACCGATATTACAAATGTAATCTAGTCAACACAAAATGGTCTTGTGTTCATCAGAGTACTTACATTACTGATACCACGGAAGGTAAAATAGTAAAATGTCCCAGTTGGATTCCTAAGGTCCTAGATAAATATGTAATCCAAATACTGGTAAATCAAAATGAAAATGAAAGGGCGAAGTAGAGAATGGCTTCCGGATCAGGCGGTTATTTACCTCTAGGACTCAAGGCCAAGTATTCCTTTTACAGTGCCCTAGTATTTTTCTTACTGGCCTGCCCCGAAACCTACAAAGTCACACAGATGGTATTTGGCTCCATATTTACTACCTCAAATGCTGGCTGTCCCACGCCTATGGGTCTCCTTTTACACACGGTTCTATTCTTCTTTGTCTTACTCGGCCTCATGTTGTTTCCTCGGGATAATTGAGAGGTCTCATCCCCAAAATAATGTCCATGTCGGCATATAACATGTGATTCGGCCAAGAAATCCCCGGACAAATCTCCCTCATAATAAGCGCCTCTGCCGCCTGGAATGCCCGATCTTCCGTCATTCCAAGATGCAGCCCCGTTGCACAAAATCCTAACGCCTTCTGAATATTAGCAGTAGACCACCTCGGATCTAATGGTCGTCTTTTTATGCTATATAATACTCCGTCACGCAGCCCGGCAACCCAAGACATCCTACAATGGATTGAATAGAAGATTTTAGGCTGGTGGGGCGTTTATCAGATGAAAATTATGACCATGTTAAATAGAAACCGCCATGCCCAATCTCCGTATCCTATTACTCGTGACTATAGTTCTAGCGATCCTATTTTACATGTCTACTCTTCTTTCAGGCGGTGGCATGCAGCGCTTTGACTTTTTCGCCGATCTCGGTGAGTCTGTAAATACCTTTACCATGTACTACATGAACGGCTGCCCTCACTGTGAAGTACTTCTACCCGAGTTTCGCACATTCGTGGCGTCTGGTCAGATTGAGACCAATGGAAAGAAGACCAAGATCCGTATGTTAGAGCAGGGCGACCCTACTGCCGCCCCCGAGCTAGAGGCGAATAACGTGAAGGGATTCCCCACATTTGTATTATCCACGGTTGATGGGAAGAGTATAGAGTATAGTGGCGACCGCCGCGTAAGTGCCATGCGGGAATTCATTAGCAACAATGCCAAATAATTAGAACGAGTGCCGCCTATTAATGAATCGCGAAGGTGGAGTTTGTAACCACACTTCCGTTGCATGATATCCTTGTTTAATAAGTTTCAATCTATCTTCCCGATTCGCTTCAAAATTCCATGAAGGAAACTCCAAGGGAATTCTTAAAATATGGTGATTCCATTCTTTTAAGAGGTCCTCATGCCTTGAGTGTATCAAGCACTTGAATACCGAATTCATAAATCCCATTATATCAGTAGGGCTAATACCTATTTTTTCATCGTCATTTAAAAACCCTATCATCCACGTTTCGGCACGCTCGTCGCCTGTAAGATTATGAATGGCCAAGTTTCCCTGGATTCCACCATCCGAAAGCATATTCCCCGTAATTGGATCCGTAAATGGCGTGAAGTAAACGGGTATGGCCGTGGTTGCTCTGAGGGCGTCTATGATGCGCACATTCGGCGTGGCTTTCAGAGAAAATTCGCGGGGTGATTTCATTGTGAGATCGGTGGCCCAGCACCGAAATTGTACATCCGTTTTCATATCGGCAAAGGTGAGGCCCGAATCAATCTTGAGAACCACACGGAAAATGGTTTCCAGCAAATTGACAAATTTGGAGCCGTCGTCTAGGCCAAAGGTCTCAGGAAATCCCATGACAGATTCAGCACTCAGATTACGTATAATACCGAAATCTAGATCGGAAACAAGCCGCTCTATAGTTTCTATAGGTACTTTGATTGCTAACATGAACGCCAGCCAGGCGCCAGCACTTACACCACAAACCTCTTTGATGGCCGTAAGTTTTTTAGCCTCATACAGATGTTTAATTGCCCCAACAATTGCGCAGACTTTGATACCGCCACCACTTAACAGCAGTCGTTTTGGAGGTATCATTTTATTTATCTGTACCGTTTCTCTTTTAGACCAATGACTGAATGCGTATGATCCTATATCCTGAGAATTTCATTCATGATTTTTTTAGCCGGCACAGACTCTAATTTGGATGCAATAGTTAAATGTGTTTCGGAGCCAATTGTTCCCGCGCATATCGTGAATGGTATAGGCGCAGGTGTTGGTGACAAGAAGTGGGCCGATTTTATTGTATGTAGTGGAGAATCGGACCCCAGTAATGAGGAATATACTACATCTACATGTTGCATAAACATATCACGGATATAATAAAACTCGGTAAGCGATATAATGTAAGTCAGTAAAGAGGAAACCGCCTTTACTGCCTTGGAACTAAGAAGTTGCTCCTGTATTTCACCGCCATTCGCAGACCAAGGTATAATTAGTGGGGCAAATGAATTGCGGGGCATTGATAAACCGCGCTGTGCTGGGCCCTCAATTGCTGCTGGAATACAGTAGACTACTGTATCACGCTTTAGAATAGAGCGCAGAACCGGGTAGGAGCGTTTTAATAGACTGACTGTGAAAGATGAACCTGAATCCTTGTGTATTGAGGTTGTAGTCATTTCTATAGTCTGAACATCTGAAGTGGCTCGCGAAGACTGTAGGGGCGGCGGAGAACATATAAGCTTTACAAGCATCGCAAAATAATATATAAAACACCATAATTCTTGCGTGATAGATAGGCCCCGCGGTTTTGCAGATGGGGCCTGTATAGTTTGTCTTGGGACCTCGGTTTTGAGTGAATCCAATCTAGGCAATACATACATCATATAAGTCAATCCATCACCAATTCCGTGGTGTGTGCGAATTTTAACTCCTGTTACATTATCGTATGTACCAAGAATCTGTACTTGAAACGGTCTAAATTCTTTTACGGCTTCTTCATATGTCCAACCAATAAGTGGACCCATGTTTCCATCATAGCGTAAGAACTTGGAATCGGGGTCGGTAAAACAGACACGATGAGAAGAAAATGAGGAAAATAGTTGTTCTTCTGCCTCGGCCTTATTACTAAAACTCAGTGGTTCTCTATACAATATTTGGCATTCTATTATGTGATTAGCCATGGATGACCAGAATTTATCTAATAAAGGCATTGGGAGACCCTTTTCAAGAATGTGCTGATGATTCCCGCGGGCAACATAGAAACACGTCTGCTCATATATAGTTTCTTCTGTAGTAGATATAAGGTTGGGAAAATATGCTGCGGGTACTGTAGTTTCAAAGGTCTGACCGTCGGCAAATTTATCTATGAACTGATTGACTTCTTTATGAAAAATGTATTCTTTGGCGCCCCACGGGGTATATGCGCGATAGCCCATTTTGTAGGCAAGTTGATTCTCAAAGTCCTCTCTGCTCATATCATAAATCTGTAAATTCAAATTTGGAGAAAGCCTCTGTATAGTCTTGTAGAGCCTTGACATCGATAAATTCCAAGGTGAATCTGAATCTGCACAAATTTGCTTTACTCTTATATCTTGTCCAGCAGTTTCTGTGGGTTTAGATATACATTCATCAACAATTGATTTTGCCACTATATCTACCGGTATCGTACTAAGTTTCATGGTGGATGGTACTCTAACATGCTCTAATCTGCCCCTTAAAACTAGCGATATAATACCGAGATGCGCCATAGCGGCTGGAGTGGGATGGGCATCTAACCAACCAAACGGCGCCCCTACGCAACTGAGTCTTAGTATGGTTATGGGGAGCCTATCGGAAAATGAGGCGGCTGCATGCTCACCCAGATATTTCGTGTAAGTATAGTCTGTAGTGAATATATCTTTGGATAGGCCTTTGGGTAAGAGTTCCGCTTTGCCGACTGTCTTTCTCGGATGCACATAGCATGTAGAGACGAGTAGGACGCGCGGTTTTATTTCTGCAGTAGAAGACCATGAGAGTACGGCTTGACAGAGGGTTTCTACACCGAGAACATTATCACGGTAGAGATTTTCGTAGGTATCAAGTGTCTTTACATTAGCGGCACAGTGAACAATGAGCGTTGGCTGTTTATTCTCCGCCCATTCGATCCCTTCTAAATTATCGAGATCACCTTCTTGAATTTCAACTTTTGACAGGTCAACATACTTATATAGTGATGCAGCCCGAATACTATTCCAGCGGTCTGCAACAGTCTGTCCCTTGCGACCACGTAGAAGACATATAATTGTTGTCTTGCTGTCTGTACGAAGACAGAGTTCACGTAATACGAACTTTCCTACAAAACCAGTACAGCCGGTCAGTAATATACGCTCCCCCTGCATTTTCTCTAACCGGAGATATGTGTTAGAGGCGTTTTGCGCGCACGCGCAGTTTGAAAAAAAATAAGATCATAGCCCTGCGTTAGAAATGGCGGGGATTCCACAATTACATGCATCTACGCTTTTTGATGCCCGTTTGAAAAAAGATCAGGCCCGGCATAAGGCGTATAATCAGATTCTCGAGCAAGCTCTACAGAAAGTGGCCCACGCGGCCGTACAGCCCACACAACCCACCTTTATCTATTATAACGTGCCCCCATTTGTCCTCGGCCTACCCGCCCTGGACCTACAGGATTGTATCGTCTATATTGTGCATCAGCTGAGAAATCAAGGATATGAAGTCCGATATACATATCCAAATCTTCTGTGGATATCATGGATTCATCATGAACACAAGTACTTTTTGGAGAAAAACCCGATTGTGCAATCTATGATTCCTAAGATGGCTGCACCGGAAAAGAAAAAAGGTGCATCCCAGGTGACCATGAGGGCGGCGGTCACAGGAGATGCAAATGCTGGGGCTACACTACGGGCGGCCGATTATACGCCGCCGGCTGGGTTCGTGGAAACTATGGAAAGACCATCTCCGTATTCAGGAACACGGGGATCGTCTTCTTTATCTGGTGGTAAAGGTAATGTGCGCTTTGCTGAGAAGCAAGATGGCCTGTCAAATGTTTTGGACGAGCTTTGGAAGATGTGAGCCCGAAGGATGCAACAGGCCGTATAAGCGTTCCGCCACAGCCTTTCCTAAGCGCTTCTTAGCCGTATTCTCAGGATCACCTATTAATGCCAGATCCGCAGCCGTTGCCGTCATAAGGGCCTCAAGCGTAGGATACTTCTCTAGAATAAATCGCCCCATCGCTTCACTGATTCCGCGACACTGGGTCAGAGTACCCAGCAAAAAGGTCTCAGGGGTATCACGACAGGCGCTTTTTATATAGGAAGCCGCGACTGATGTTGTGCCATTTGCACAAGCAGCATCGGCAGAAGCAGGGGTGGTTAGACAGGGCCAAGCGAACTTCCCACAGTCCTTGACCCACTGCTCCTCTATGAGTTCAGCGAGTCGCACGGTCTCCTTAGATGAAGCGGTCTGAACAACGGGGATACGATGGTGAAACTGGAGCCTAGTTATATGCTTCAGTAGCGCCGATTCTGTCAGACGCCCATCCAGGCGATCTAAGATACCCTCAATGACATAGCCGACCGCGACCTTATGCTCAGCGGCATATGCTAAGAGACGCCCCCGTTGCTCCCTGTAGCGCCCGTCCATAATACTGGCTTCCAAATCTGCACCTGTCTTTCTCTCCAATATAACACCACCGGCCATCAAATTGGTACCAGATAAATCGCCAATCCATATGTCCCCAACAGGTGGAGTCAACTCCTTTACGGTCGGTGCTAATTTTATTAAAGCTCGTTCTCTGTAATCAAACCATATGGGCATTATATAGTCTCAACGGATTATGCGTTTAGACTGTGTGAAATATCTGTGTGGTAGAAATAGGATATATAAATGGACGAGGGTGTAAAGAAAAACATAGAGACAGAAGCACACGCTATACACTCAATGCCCATGATAAATGCCAAAAAGGAACTAAATAAAATACAGGTCATGTTGATGGACCCCAAAATAGATGTGAACGCCAAGGCAGTTTTACAAACCAAACGCGGGCCACTTGTACAACAAATGACAGCTTTGAGGCTGGAATTTGCGAAGGTGAAAGAGGCAAAAATAAATGAATTAGCCGAAAAGTACCATGATATAGATAAATCTGAGATTGCTACCTATTTAGAACTCTGTTTAAGTGATTGTGAATCGGAGAACTGTAGGGGGTTTGCAAATATTATGCAATACGAGGCGTTAGATCCCAAAGTGGTAAATTATCTCCCTGAACAAGTTACACTTAGTATACCTGCTATATATCCCAAACCGACAAAATCAGATATGGCTGTGCTTCTAGTCTATTTCAACGCCTGTTCTTATAAAAATTTGGAGCGGAATCTGAGGCTAACATATCAGAGTTTAGTTGGTGCTGAGATACCGGTGTTTTTAGTGGAACATTTATTCAAAGATCAAAAACCAATCTTTCCTGAGAATGGTACTACAATCTTTAACACTAGATCCGATTCTTACATGTTTTATAAGGAGAATTTGCTAAATTGGTTAATGCCAAAAGTCCCCACACAGTTTACCAAGTTTTATATGATTGATTGTGACCTAATATTCAGTAGCCCTACATGGTATGATGATGTAAGTACCCTCCTAGATACACACGATGTAGTACAGCCATTTCAAGATGCTATTTGGCTGAAATCAGATTTAAAGACAGTAGATTTGAAACGCCTCGGAATTGTTTATGGAAACCATCTAGGGCGTGATTTAAATTTATCATTGCATCATCCAGGATTTGCCTGGGCATTTCGGCGGGAATTTATTGAGCCAATTGGTATATTTGATTTAAATATACTGGGTAGTGGTGATAGTATATTAGCGTCATCTATAATACAAAACAACACAATTGATACTATATTTAATAAGTATCTAAAACTATTAGAGGAATATTTTAAAAATTACTATGAATCATTTAATAATACACGGCAAACATATTATAAACAAGATGTATATCATTTATGGCATGGTAATCAAAGTAACCGATGGACTAGTAAAAATAGATACGAACAATTTCAGGATCTGTGTAAAAACAATAATATAAGGGAACAAGGCGATTTATTTCAAGAAAATTCTTACGGTATTTATGAATATAAAGAATCTATAGGTGAGGAATTCAATAAAATTCTACTAGATTATTTTCAAAGTAGGGATGAGGATGGAATTGAGTGATAACTCACTAAATACCCATCCAGGAAGGATGGAATTGAGTGATAACTCACTAAATACCCATCCAGGAAGGATGGAATTGAGTGATAACTCACTAACTCTGCATCTAAGCCCTCACAATCACAAGTATCTTGTCATTATCCCAGCCAGGCGAGTATCTATCTTTATGGTCACATATAATAAACGTGGAAAAGGAAATTAAGTCCTTCATCTCTCTCATTACCTCTACATAGGGCGCATGATCCTGATTTCTGAATATGTCCTCAATAATGAGAAGCCCACCTTGCTTCAATTTACTCAAGCAGGTACGAATGGTTATCTTCTGCTGCTCAACGTTATGCAGCGCATCATCCAAAATCACGTCAAATAGTTCTCCATCACTCACGTATTTCTGAAAAACCGATTCCATAGAATCGGGCTTTGTTGCGTCCATATAGTCCAAATAGACTGCGGGTAAATTATATTCCTTTACACTTTCCATGGCATTCATATCTATATCAAATCCGTAAATACGCGCCCTTGTAAAAAATGCACGCCAGACCAGAATAGATGCGCCATGAAAAATGCCAATTTCCGCAAATTTGATCGGCTTATTTTTTAACGGCTCAAAAAAGAGTGAGTAGGGTGTGGTGTAAGGGTGACGATGCCCACCACCACGCGTAAAGGGGCTCTTGTCAGTTCCAGCCTTAGCGCATAGATCACAGAGAGTTGTTCGGCAACCAGTACTGTCTAGAGTGATACAATTATCCATCTAGACTGTGCGTTTGTTATTGGAGTTTAAACCGACCTACTTCGGATAACCGACCTACTTCGGATAACCGACCTACTTCGGATAACCGACCTACTTCGGCTGTCCCATCCAATCTGTCACCGGATAAGTAGGCGCAAACATCCGCTCAAGACCCGGTGTCCACTGCATGTAATCGGTCCGATCGGATCGCGTGGATGTAGTCGGCTCATAAAACGGGTCGAGGCCAGCCGCAGTTTCTGTCGCGACGGGCGGTACATGTATCACAGCCTCACCTGCAGCCGTGTTTGGTTTAGATGGACCCCTATAAGAAGTATGAGGCAGTTCATCCTCATACTGAATTTTGCCATTCACTTGCCGAGTACTTACCACCTCAAATACATTCCCCTCTTTCCGAATGACGGTGGGTTCAAGGCCCTTGGCTTTGTATATTTTTTCCATCAGCGCCTGAGCATCATCAGCATCATACGTGGTCAAGTCATTAGCCTTCTTAGGTACATACGTGGTCAAAATCTCCTTTTCCCGTCGCTCCATCTCTAGCGTGTCGGGAGGTGTTAAATTGCCAGCCCCCATATTTTTATAGGGCTTATTCAAGGCTTCTGCCGACGACTGTGTAGAGAAACTTTCTATATATTTGGCCTGCTCCGACTGGAATTTACTGGCATTAGGGGGATAATTGGTCCAATCCAAAGGATATCTACGAGTCATTTGATTGATTTGCTGTTTCTTGAGCTGGCGATCTCCCTCATTGTCAAAAACAGCCTCTAACTCATATTGATCCAAACTATTGATGGGGCTTGTGGTATAGGGAAACATAGATGCATCCTTTGAAGTATCTAGCAGCACTTTGTCTTTAAAGCCTTGAGGTACAGATAATGGATTATTTTTTAGATATGTAAAGTGATATATAAGGAGTCCTGCCACGACAAGGGCAAAAACATATGTCCACGGCCTCAAATTCATACTATATTCGCCGTATAAATATTATATGGGGCAAATAGATGGCAGCAGCCAAGACCCGGAAAAATGCCCTTTTCAGAAGAATGACTCGGAAGGCTAAAAAGGGGGGCAAGGTTTTAGATGTCCGGTCAAAGAAAGATGCTAGGATGTTTGAGAACATGATTGTACAGGGCCCCCTTACACTGGTATTTGCCAAGTTGGAGGGCTGTGGGCCATGTCAGCGGTTTGAGAAGGATGTATGGTCACCCTTGACAAAGCTCAAGAATCGTGGAATGAACCTGGCGTCTATTGAGTCTAAAATGATAGATAGTACGAGCTTGGCAAATGTGCCCAGGAAGTTCTATCCCACCCTCTTACTGGTGGGTCCAGACAAGAAGCCTGCGACATTTATGGACACTGAAACTGGCCAGCCTACTAATGCGATGCCTCGCAAAAATACCTTGGAAGAAGACAAGGCGACTCTTTCTGCTCTGATACAAAATCCTACAACCGCAAATACAATGATGAAGGCAAATAATGCTGAGCCAAGCCCCGTGCTAAATGTAAATACCGAGCAAATTGAGTCACCAACACAAAACGAGTTTGCGACACAAAACGAGTTTGCCACACAAAACGAGTTTGCCACACAAAACGAGTTTGCCACACAAAACGAGTTTGCGACACAAAACGAGTCGGCATCACCAAATGACACCACAATGCTAAATAATAATGACACAGAGACGGCAGCAACCTATAATAATACCGCTGAGGACGACAATGATTACATTAACAATGAGGCAGAGCGTAGTGTCTCTAACATGCCTGTACGCGATAGCCCCGGGCGTGCATTTGAAAATGGTACATATGCAGCCTCTCCATTCGAAGATGACGGTGAAATCATACCATCTCTGATGAATACAATTAACCTGGCCAAGAAAAACAAAGTAAAGAGAACAAGTGTTCCCGATGTAGCCGCTGATATAATTACAGCAACGAGCCCCGGTGCTAAAACAGCAACCGCCGCAATAGTCGGTAATGAGGAGGAGATGGAACGCCAGCGGGGTGGTGGGCCCAGTTCCCTCTTAAAAGCAATTATGAAGGAAACGGCATCACTCAAGGCTGTTCTGAATACACGCCCTACCAAAACAAATAAGAAGCGCACTCTGAAGTACCGAAACTAAGTTGCCATAAAAATTGCGCACGAATAAACCCCCTAATAAATCACTAAACTATGCCACCAGTGACATTTCACATCTTAGACGCTCTTTCACGTGACCAAATTATCGTGGTCAAGCGAGAGACCGAGGACGAGCAGGAACTAGAGATCACTTTTGAGGAGGATTCAGACAAGAGCGTCTCATCACAGTCTCGCAATAAGCCCCAGCCAGGTGACCGGTCTATCGTAATACATCTGTTTGGAATGACAGCAGAAGGTGAATCAGTCCGCTGTGACGTAGAGGGATTCCGGCCATACCTCTATATCAAGGTCGGACCTAGTACAAACGAGTTTACCTTGAAAGATATGCTGGCCACTTCCGGTAAAGAAGTACCGCGCTCACTAAAGCTGGATAAGGTCCAGCGCAAGGAACTCTACGGCTTCATGGCGGATGAGGAGTCCTCCTTCATGAAAGCTTCAGTGAATAGTCTGAAAGACTTTCGGATCTTGAAAAATTTGCTGCTGAACGATCACCAGGAACCCATCTTCCGGACAAGCAAGAAATCTGCGCCGCTTCCCATTTATGAATCCGGCCTGGATCCTCTTCTCCGATTCTTTCATCTCCGAGATATTGCGCCCTGTGGCTGGGTTTCGGTGGATGCAAGAGAAGATGAAGCGGATGAAAAAACGGGAATTCGTGTTCTCACGTGCAACTGGATGGACATTGCGCCGGAGAGAAAGCCCCCAAAGCCATCTGCACCCTTCAAGGCACTCTTTTGGGATATTGAATGTTACAGCGCCTCTGGAGAGTTCCCCGTGGCCAAGCCCTCCAAGAATAACGCAAAAGGTGATCCCATTATCCAAATTGGCTGTGTCTTGAAAGAGTCAGACGGCACCATTCACAGAACTATCTTTGTACTCGGCACGTGTTCAGACGAGGGTGTCGGGGCGACGGTGATGTCATATAGTACGGAGGAGAAGATGTTGATCGGCTGGTTTAACTGGCTGATCAACGTGAATCCGGATATTTGGGTCGGTTATAACATCTTTGGTTTTGATGAACGCTATGTCTGGGATCGGGCGAATACTCTCGGAGTCCTAGAGAAGTTCGGAAAGTACCAGGCGGCCAGCGACGCATTCCAGCAACTAAGTCGCCTTTACGGTCATGGAGGTCAGGTCTCCCTCCAGGAAAAGCGGCTTGCATCCTCGGCCCTGGGCGACAACTTCCTACACACCCTCTCTCTCCAAGGCCGTCTCCAGGTAGACTTGTATCACGTAGTGAAGCGTGGATACCAGCTCCCCTCTTATAAGTTGGACGAGGTGACAAAATACTTCATGTCCGGCAAACTCAAGAAAGTCACACAAGAATCCGATGGTACCTGGAAAATTACCACCGGTGGAACGGGAAATGCCAAAGTTGGCCGCGCCATTGTCTTACTGGATGAAACGGGTGATGAACTCACGGAGAAACTCCCGATTGTGGAAGTCGCCGCCGGATACCTCCGAGTCCAGCCATCCGAGGCCGACGCAGAATTGGATACCGATATGGCCGTAAAGTGGGTTATTGTGAAGGACGATGTCAGTCCCGCCGATATCTTCCGTCTTCACCAGGGCTCGGAGAAGGATCGGGCAACCATTGCCGCCTACTGTATTCAGGATTGCGAACTCACAATGGAATTGTACAATAAACTGGAGACATTCAACAATGCAATGTCCATGGCGAATGTTTGTTCGGTGCCAGTAACCATGATCTTTACCAGAGGTCAGGGTGTGAAGATTGAGTCACTTATCTTCAAGTTCTGCAATACCGCGAACTTGACCATAGTAACACTGCCGTCCAAGCCGTTCAACGCGGAGCCGGGGGCTGTACGCTACGGTCCAAACGGTGAGGAGATAGTGACTGAGGACCAGGATTCGTATGAGGGCGCCTATGTGCTGGAGCCAACTCCTGGGTTTTATACGAGATCACCCATTGGCGTCTGTGACTTTGCCTCCCTGTATCCGTCCACGATTGAGTCGGAAAATATCAGTTACGACTCTCTCCTGTGGGCGAAGGACTACGGCCTGGATGGCAAAGAGCTAAAGGTGGCCTGGACTTACGATGAGAAACAGATTGACCGGTTTCAGAAAGCCGGAGAGGCCATGGGTTGCCGGTGGATTGATATTGCCTTTGACATTTGGAAGCCAGATCCGAATGACACTCGGAAACAGCCGAAGAAAATCAAGACGGGTATTCGGATTTGCCGATATGCCCAGTATCCGGGTACCCGCAAAGCCGCGCTGCCACTGATTGTTCAGGGCCTCTTGGCAGCAAGAGCGGCCAAGCGTGCCGAGATCAAGAAGGAGTCAGATCCATTCCGGAAGGCGCTTCTGGATGCCGAGCAATTAGCTTACAAACTGACAGCGAATTCACTCTATGGTCAACTGGGCTCCGGAGTGTTCAAGGTGCGGCTGCAACATCTGGCTGCGTCAGTCACGGCGTATGGCCGGAAGCAAATCATCTTTGCAAAGGCGGCGATTGAGCACTTCTATGGGCCTGGTGCCAAGGATCCCCGATGCTCTGCTCATGTAGTCTATGGTGACACAGATTCGCTCTTCGTGGAAATTAATCCACGCGATCCAAATACGGGAGAGCGTCTAGAAGGCCGCGAGGCCATTCAGGCTACGATTGATATCACGACGGAGGCGGGTCACTTAATCACACAGGCTCTGAAAAAGCCGCATGACTTTGAGTTTGACAAGGCATTTTACCCGTTTGTGATCTTCAGTAAGAAGCGTTACGTGGGTAATATGTACGAGGAAAATGCCGATGAGTACGTGCAGAAATCCATGGGTATCGCAACGAAGCGGCGTGATTATGCACCCATTGTGAAGACCATTTTCGGGGGTGCTATCAAAATCATCTTGACAAACCGAGATGTAGCTGCAGCGGCGGCCTTTGTGAAAAAGTGGGTGACCGATTTGATGGATAACAAGGTGAGCTTCAATCAACTGGTTCTTACCAAGAGCCTGAGGTCGGAATACAAGACACCCACGCCGCCGGCTCATAAGGTCTTAGCAAACCGTATTGCCGAGAGGGATCCCGGTAATGCACCGGCTTCGGGTGACCGCATGTCATTTGTGTATTTCAAGGTACCTGCTTCCTTTCGGGGTACGCAGGGAGACCGTATTGAAACCCCGGCATTTATGAAGGCGAATGGCCTGAAGCCGGATCCGGAATTCTATATTGACCATCAGCTCAAAAACCCGGTGGGGCAGCTATTCAGTATCTTGGTGGATCAATTGCCAGATGTTCGTCCTCCGCCCCAGGGGTGGTCATCGGACCCCGATATACAAAAGGCCGAGCGAGAACTATACGCGCAAGACTACCTGTTCAAGGCCGCATTGGCTAAGAAGACGGGTACTATCACGGCTATGTGGAAGGTGCCGCAAAATACCACGAGGGCTCCGGTTGCTCAGTCAATTACGCCGAGGCGGTCGGCGAGGCTTCAAGTGGATCCGAAACAAAGTCGGATGGACTCCTTCTTTCAGGATCGCCTTTTGAGTGAGCAAATTAAATCAGAACGAAAGAAGGGTAAGAAATAGAGCTAATGACTAGCCACGACGTAAGAATAAACCTTATACCCAAGTCCGAGGCACAGACTGTCATTGCAGCCTGGAATAGGGAAGACAACTACTATGAAATGAATAGTATTGCCCGTGAGCTGAATCAGAAAGCGAGGCCATATCCATACCTAGCATCTTCAGAAGGTGTCGCGGCGACCATGAATGTTAAAACAAATGTACCTGTTGATGGGCCGCTAAACTTAGTTTACTTGGATGGGAGGTCCGATTCTGGTCTCCCTCATACAAGGGGTCTTAGGGGCATAGCTCTTCCAGTTTTTTTACTATGGAATCCGAGGCCAGATACAGTTCAGCACGAGATTGTGCATCTATCTCAGAAGCAGTATAGCGAGAGGTGGTGGAAGCTATATAGGGAGAAATGGAAATTTGAGGTGGCATCGGCTCAGCAATTCATGTCTATACCGGAAAAGTGGAGAAAGAGACGCAGAATAAATCCTGACACTCTTGGAAATCCGTATGTTGTATGGAAGGGTCGGTATATTCCGTTGTCAGTGTTTGTGAGTGATATGAGCCCAGACTTGAAGGTGTGTAAGCGAGGATTCTGGGATTTGGAAATGGAGCAATGGACGTGGGAGCCACCTTCCGGATGGGTAGAAGTGTTTGGAAGCGGGTTTAATGACGAGCATCCCAATGAAATCGCAGCACATTGGATAGATGGTTCAGCGGGAAGTGAAAAGAAGGCGTTTTTTAATGAAGGGGTACTGTAGGAAGTAGTATGCAAGCTGCTACGATAGACGAAGATTTCTTAGAAAGTGGGCCTGATGGACCTGGTAAACAATTAATAGCCCTATATAAAAAACATATTATTGGTATATATGATAATCATATTAAAGATATTGATAAAGATAAAATATCATATGATAAAGTCTTTAATTTAATAGATAAACTTCGTGAATTTTTTGCCTGGATATATTATTTTTCAAAGGAGCAAAAAATAAACCCAATTAATACTACAAATTTAACTGAATTAAATAAATATACTTATACAAATAATTTTGTTTTAGATAAATATTCTGATGCACATGTTGAAGCAACTAAGAACGTATATATAATTATGGAACAGTTTGCAATACGTGATCACCCATTATTTCATTTAGATGAATATTTTTTTTACAGATTATTAGATACTAATAATCCGTGTGATCATACACATAAATACCCAACCCATCTTGTTTTTTTGAAACATTTATGTTCTAAACGGGTTATTGGAAATCAAAGGCCCGCAGCAATGGTTGCGGCTTATCCACAGGCTGCCTGGATGGACTATCCCTTGTTTTTTCCTGATGGTAATGCGCATTTAACTGATGCTGAGTTATTATCATATTCACTAACTCCTGCAGCTGGGCCTCCAGCCCAACCACCAGCCCCAGCCCAAGCAGGTGGGCCTCCAAGCCCAGCACCATCAACCCCAAAATCTTCGCGCCCATTTGAGAATCTAAAGAAGAAGGGGGGTGGTCCCAGTAGAAGTGCTTCAAGGGATAAAAAGGTAAGTAAATCTAATCGCATTACGCACAAAAAAAGAAAGTAAGTGAATTCACGGTAAAAATTGATATGATGCTTTATAAAAGCACTGTACCAATCTATGAATGCAGGCTTGTCTGAACAGAGAACATCAGCAAAATATAAAAGACTGTAAAAAGTACCCCTTATTTGCCGCATTTATAGCAGTACTTTTAGTATTTACAGTAGTATTTGTTGCAATAGGGTGTCTTTGTATTGTGATGTGGACATGTCCTGGCCCTATGGATTTCGTCTTTCTTTCCTTGGGTATTAGTTTGTCATTATTCTTTATCGTATTTGTAATTGTACCATATACTTTACGATTCCTACTGAACTGCTGTTTCCCTTCTAGTATTGAGGAGGCTGGACCGCCGGATGAAGCATTTGTATCGTACAATACGTTGTATGAGAGACGCCCGAGGAGTAAAAGCAAGACTAACGTGCGTGTTGTAGAAGAATTAGTGTAATAATTCTCATATTTTTATAATATGTTCTTATGAAGAACACATTATAAAGTTATACAGGATTTTTGCACACTCTTTCCTATAAAGTGGTTTTTGCGCACTTTTTTCTAAAAAGTGCCTTACATGCGCGGGAACCCTACCAGGTTGGCGCCCACACCGAACCCAGCGCCCTGCCGGGCAGTTAG
>Ga0114975_10000622_pt1 | contig 26690 bp, 23 predicted proteins | sample S_130626_EF_Meta_FD_87031 | JGI IMG/M metagenome (GOLD analysis project Ga0114975, IMG submission 87031) | Freshwater microbial communities from Lake Simoncouche, Canada to study carbon cycling - S_130626_EF_MetaG | ecosystem: Environmental > Aquatic > Freshwater > Lake | place: Lake...
CATTAAACCTTGGATTCTAATTCTAACCTAAATTAAAAAGTATAACAGATGAAAAGATCAATAAATTTTAAACAAAGAACTCCAGGTTCGTACAGTTTGTACATCTTGGCGGTCGCAGTCATCATGTTGGTTTCTAGCGCATGCGAGAAGCAACTTGATGTGAAAAATCCAAACGACCCTACGTTTGGTGGTAACGTAACTACCGAGGGCGGTATTGCAGCTTACGCTAAGGGTAGCGTATACTGGAATGGCTTTAACTACGGTAATGGTTGGTTAGGAGATAGCTATTTTTCATTACAATGGGGTTACCGCGAATTAATGGGTGACGTCGTAGGTGGTGGACAAGGTTCTAACAACCAAACAACAACAATGGGTGTACCAGATACATTTGTAGCAGATCCTACAAATGCAGCTGCAACAACTTTCACAAACGCTTCTCCTCAAGCCTTAGGTATTATCCGTGGTTTTAACGACCCTGCTTCAACAGCAAACGGAAATAATGCTTTATACTACGAGTGGACAAGTATGTATGCAATGATCAATGGTTGTAACACAGCCCTTGAGATTTTACCTACTATTTCATTGTCTGCTGATAAAGCTAAGACTGTTCAAGCTTGGGCTTATTTCTGGAAAGGATATGCTTATGCACAAATCGGTAGTATGTATTATGCTGGTTTAATCCAAGATAAATCTGCTACAATTAACAATAAGTATGTTGACCGTAATGCAATTATTGCTGAATCAGACAAGCAATTGAAATTAGCACAAACTACTTTATCTAGTATTAGCAGCCAAGGTGATTATAGTTCAATGATGGGTCAATTAATTCCTACTCAAAACCAAGTTGGTTTAGGACAAGTGCCTAGTTCAGCTCAGTTTATTAAGTCAATTAATACATTATTAGCAAGAAACATTTTAGTGAATAGATTAGCTCCATTTGTAAATGGTAGCACTTCTGCTACTATCTCAAAAGCATCTATTCCAGTTATATCAGCTGCTGATTGGACTGCAATTACTAATTATGCAAATGCAGGTTTAGGACAAGGTGACTATGTATTTACAGGTCGTTCTTCAGGTTCTAACTCATTTTTCTCTGCAACTTCAGGTACAGTTGCAAGTATCGCTGCTGCTTCAAACCAAAACACTACTTATAAAGTGTCTGAGCGTTTAGTTGCTAACTTCGGTACTGGTGATGCGCGTTTAGCTAACTTTACAGATAAGGATGGTATATTCTATGGTGATGCAAACACTAACACAACTCGTTGGAGTTTGGTTGATGGTGCTGCTAAAGGATTAACTGTTCCTGTATTAGGATCTAAGCAACCAGGTGGTATTGAAATTTATATCGGACCAACTTATGAAGAAAACGCTTTAATGTTAGCGGAAGCTAAAATTAGAACAGGTGATGTTGCGGGTGGTGTTGCTTTAATCAACGCTGTACGTACTTACCAAAAAGCGGGTGTAGCTGCTTTAGCAACTACAATCACTGCAACTGCTGCATTAACTGAATTAACTAAAGAAAGAGGTGCTGCACTTGCTTTCCGTGGTTTATCTTGGTTTGATGCAAGACGTTGGGGTTGGACTTATAGCATCGCTAATGGCGGTGGTCGTTATGGAGCTACTTTGATTTTTAACAAAGTGGTTTACACAAACGCAAAAATAAACTACAACTTTATGGACTATTGGGATGTTCCTACTGACGAAACAAGTAAGAACACACCAGCTGCAGGTTCTGCTGCTGTTAAAAATCCTAACTGGTAATATTCATATCAGTTGATATATTTGAAAGGCCCCGATTTATCGGGGCCTTTTTTATTTACTCGAGCAATGTATTTTACATTTCATTTTCTTTATTATAATTCAGCTACATTTCTTATCTTGAATACATGCAGGATAAGAAAAAACAATTGGGTTTATGGACAAGTACTTCGCTTGTTATAGGGAACATGATTGGGGCTGGTGTTTTTATGATGCCTGCTACTTTAGCTAGTTTTGGGGGCATTAGTTTAGTGGGTTGGGTTTGTGCGTCAATAGGAGCCTTTTTATTATCTAAAGTGTTTGCTAATTTATCCAAACTATTACCTGCAGCCGATGGTGGCCCATATGCTTATTCGCAAAAAGGTTTAGGTGATTTTGCCGGCTTCCTAGTTGCTTGGTGTTATTTAGTTTCCGTATGGTGTACCAATGCAGCCATCACCGTTTCCTTTATTAGTGCCATGAGTACCTTTATTCCAATATTGGCGACCAATAGTTTATTAGCGGCCTTTACTGGACTAGCTACTATTTGGTTTTTAACATGGATCAATTCATTGGGTATTTTAACTTCTGGTAAATTGCAATTAGTAACTACCATTTTAAAAATTGTGCCCATCATATTAATTGGACTCGTTGGTTTATTTTATATAAATTGGAATAACTTTTTACCATTCAATACGAGTGGCACATCCAATTTTGCAGCTATCACTGCAACTACAACGCTTACTTTTTTTGCTTTCTTAGGAATTGAATGTGCTACGATCCCTTCGGGAAGTGTTGCAAATTCAGCAGCAACAGTTGCCAAAGCAACTACACTTGGTACCTTGATTGCAACTGTAGTTTATATTTTAAGTACGGTAAGTATTATGGGTATGATTCCCGCAGCACAATTAAAAACGAGTGTGACTCCTTTTGCGGATGCAGCCATTATGATTTTTGGAAATGGAGCACAGTATTGGGTGAGTGCTGGTGTTGCTATTGCTGCCTTTGGTGCTTTAAACGGCTATATATTAATTCAAGGACAATTACCTGCCGCTATTGCAAATGATAAATTATTCCCCGCCATTTTTGCAAAAAAAAATAATAAAGGGGTTCCTTCCATTGGCGTAATTATTTCCAGTGTTTTTGTTTCTATTTTTATGATTATGAATTATACTAAGGGACTAGTTGCACAGTTTCAGTTTTTAATATTATTGACAACTTCTACTATTATTATCCCCTATGTTTTTTGTACCGCTTCCTTTATGATTTTAAGATTAAGAAAAACATTTACAAGTTCCTTAGCAAAAATTACGGCTATTTTATTAGCGAGTTTAACCTTTGTGTTTTGCATTTGGATTATGTTAGGTCTTGGACAAGAGACTGTGTTTTGGGGTTTCTTTCTTACCTTATTTTCTGTTCCCATATATGTTTATGCAATTTGGAGACGTGATCAAAACCAAGCATAAAATTCAGTATTTTTAAACCATCTTCTTACAACCATTAATTAATTGAATATGAGTGCACATTCAGAATCAGGAAAGTTAAAATCAGTATTTATTAAAAAAGCATCCGCTGCATTTATTAATGACGCGCATGTTTCAACTTATTGGGAACAACTCAATTATTTAGGTAAGCCGGATATGAATAAAGCATTAACTGAATATGATGCGTTTGAACAAGTGTTTAAGGACCATGGTGTTGAGCTATTGTACTTGCCTCAGGATGATTCTGTGAATATGGATTCTATTTATTGTCGAGACGCAGCTATTGCTACCGATAAAGGAATGATTATTTGTAATATGGGTAAAGAAGGCCGTATCAAGGAACCTGCTGCTGAAAAGCGTGCATTTGAAGCGAATAGTATTCCCGTTTTAGGTGTGATTACTGCACCTGGAACTTTGGAAGGTGGTGATGTTGCTTGGTTAGATGATAAAACCTTAGCAGTCGGTCATACTTATCGTACCAATGAAGAGGGTATTCGTCAATTAACCAATTTATTAGCACCTTTAGGTGTTACAGTTATGTCGGTACCAATGCCTCATTATAAAGGACCATCGGACGTATTTCATTTGATGTCTGTGTTGAGTCCAGTAGCAAGCAATTTAGCCGTTGTATATTCTCCATTAATACCCATTGTTTTTAGAAATGAATTGATTGCTCGTGGCTATGAGTTAGTCGAAGTGCCTGATGAAGAATTTGATAGTATGGGTTGCAATGTTTTAGCATTAGCTCCTCGCGTTTGTCTAATGGTAAAAGGAAATCCAATAACTAAATCAAGATTAGAAAAAGCAGGTTGCAAAGTAATCGAATACCAGGGTGCAGAAATAAGTGTTAAAGGTGGTGGCGGTCCAACCTGTTTAACTAGACCAGTTATGCGCGACTAAGCGTTCCAATTCCATAGGACAATATCCCAACCTGTGCCAACCTGTTCAATAACACCAATGGTTTCAAAGCCTACTTTTTGATGCATGCGAATGGATCGCTTGTTGGCTTGAGAAATGTCAGTCACTAAATAGGTATAGTTTTTAGCATGAATGGATTTATAAAATTCATACATTTTAGGAACCCATCCTTGTCCTCGATGTGATTTTCCAACACATACTTGACCTACTAAAATATAAGGGACCTCTTTTAAATATTTGTCATGATATTGGGTAGCATCCAATGTGTTAAACAAATGATCTACTTCGGGATGTTCGCCATAAACTGACTTATTTGTAACGATGGTGTACCCAACTACTTCCTCGCCTTCTTTCACAATGATTGAAGGGTAAACAGCATGCATTTTTTGAAGTAATTCCAAACTATATTCTGAAGTTACAAATCCCTCTTTCATGGCTTCTTCTTCACCAATAAGTCGACGTAGATTATTTGTTTGTAATTGTTTCAATCCGATTAATTCTTGTTCTGTCTCCACCAATTTTATTATTGCCATAAAATGCTGATTAAAATTTTGAAATTCGTTTCAAATAATTATAAAATTTATATTTAACGCCTTCTTTCAGTTGAGCACTATATATGCCTTCACTACCTGATGTAAAATAGGATATAACACTTGCGATACCAATAAATATTCCTGCGTTTAGGCCAAAAAGTTCAATACCTAATACAATACCTGTAATGGCTGTATGTGTTGCACCTACAAATACGGCCACAAAACCCATGCCTGCTAATAATGCCATTGGTAAAGGAATAAACCATATTAATATATTGCCTAAGGTTGCACCAATAAAAAACAAGGGGGTTACTTCGCCACCTTTAAAGCCAGCACTTAAGGTGAAAGTGGTAAGTAGTATTTTAATAAAAAAATCATAATTACCTGCAGGGTGTAAAAAAGCATCTGAAATCGAAGGAATACCTAGTCCCATAAATTTTGTTGGGTTTGGAAAATTTGTAAAATTCATCAACAACATTACAATCACTAAAATGATACCACCAACGAACGGGCGTAATGGCTCATATTTAATTTTTCCAAACAAGCTTGACCACCATTTATGCAAATGCGAAAAAATGAAAGCGGTCAATCCAAACAGTAAACCAGCCATTATCGAAAATAAAATTGTTTTTAAATTAATTGCTGGAATTAAGTCAATCAAATATATAGTATGATGTGCGCCCCAAATTAAACACACATAATGAGCGCAATAGGCAGCAAAAATACTTGGTATAATATCAGACCATTTACAATTTTTAAATAACATTATTTCAAGGGCAAATACGGCACCTGCAATGGGTGTGCCAAACACTGCGCTAAAACCAGCACTTACACCCATTATTAATAATGTGCCTCTTTCGGATTCATTTAATTTAAACCTATTTGTAAATTGATCGGCAATAGCGCCTCCCATTTGAACTGCTGTTCCTTCACGACCTGCTGAGCCTCCAACTAAATGGGTTAAGAGCGTTGTAATAAATACGAGGGGTGCCATGATTAACGGCACGGTCTCCTTTTGTTCACTCCTATGTTGTTCAATAATTAAATTATTTCCCTTTTTTACTTGGACACCATAACTATAGTATAACCATCCAATGAAAAGCCCCGCAATGGGCAGACAATAAATTAGCCAATGATGAGCTTCCCTATAGGCAGTTATTGCGACTAGACAGAATAAAAATAAAGAAGTAACAGTTCCAATTAAAAAGCCAATCGCAATACTAAGTATTGTAAATTTTGCTAAAAAATTGAAAAAATTATATTTTGCCCAATTCATTGATTTGCCTATTAATTGAAATTACTTTTTCTTTTTTGAGATCATGACAATAGCAATAATGACCCAAATAGTATTTACAACCATACTTGGGTAGGCACCATGAAAAAAAGTATTGATTACAAAAAATAGTCCACCCACAATATTAGCCCATATATAATACTTGCTATCCGTATTGAGCCTACCTGAAATATTTAATGCATAGGAACCAACAATTAATACGGAGGCAATCCAACCAAGGGTTTCAATTAGTATATTCATTATTTAAAATTAAGCTAATTATACCTATTTTTACTCAGTTAAAAGGCGTATCAATTATGGAAAAATCCTACAATAAGTTATTAGAAAACAATAAAAAATGGGTTGCTGAACAACTCGCGATTGATCCTGAATTTTTTAATAATTTAGCCAATACGCAAAATCCTGAATATTTATGGATTGGTTGTTCTGATAGTAGGGTACCTGCAAACCAAATTACAGGCACTAAACCCGGCGATGTTTTTGTACATCGAAATATTGCCAATATGGTGGTGCATAGTGATATGAATATGTTGAGTGTATTGTCTTATGCCGTTGAAGTTTTAAAAGTCAAGCATGTAATAGTTTGCGGACACTATGGTTGTGGCGGTGTTTTAGCTGCCATGAATAACAAACAATTAGGACTTATCGATAATTGGTTAAGACATTTGAAAGACGTTTATCGTATGAACTACCAAGAGCTTGATGCTATCGCAGATAATGAAATACGCGCGCGTCGTTTTGTTGAATTAAATGTAATTGAACAGGTTTTTCATTTAGGAAAAACTAGCATTGTGCAAAACGCTTGGAAACGTGGACAAGACTTACACCTTCATGGTTGGGCCTATGATGTAAAGGATGGTTTAATAAATGACTTAGGGGTGAACTTCAAAAACACGGATGATTTACACAGTGTTTATCATTTAGATTAGTTTAAGAAAAAATGTAATATCATAAGAATTAAGGCAAGATTTATTTAGCTGTATTTTTCTTTTAGAATACTGATTATTATATAGTTATAATAAAGCTAATATTTTCAAAGTTAATATTTAGGTAATGTTGCGGTAACAATTTGGTAACATTAGAGTCTAATATTTGCGGTATAAATAAAAATATATCGTGAAAAGGATATTCATACTTACAATTTTGATTGCTACCACTCTTTTTGCTTCTGCACAAAAAGCTAAAGTAGTCGGTAAAGTTACCAATACAAAAAATGAGTCATTAATTGGCGTAACTGTTAGCTTGAAAGCTGATAGAAACCAAGTTACAAAAACGGACGTTGAAGGTCGTTTTTCATTTACAATTGACGTTAACAAGGATTACACAATTAGTGCTACTTATGTTGGATATAAAGAAAAATCAATCACCATTAAAGCAACAGCTGCTGGTGAAGAGCTAACAACTGATATTTTCTTAGAAGAAGGCGGCAAGAAATTAAATGACGTTACAGTATCTGCTTCTAGAAGCACAAATAAAGGTTCTACTGACAATGCTTTAATTGCATTTCAACGTAATACGAATACAGTAGCTTCAGTAATTTCTTCTGAAACAATCAAAAGAAGTCCAGACCGCAATACTGCTGAAATTTTAAAAAGAACACCAGGTGCATCTATTCAAGAAGGTAAGTTCATTATTGTAAGAGGTTTAGCTGATAGATATAACCAAGCAATGTTGAACGGTATATTATTAACAAGTACTGAGCCTGATCGTAAAACATTCTCATTTGATTTATTCCCAGCTCAAATTATTGACAACATTATTATCAATAAAGCTTTCGTTCCTGAATTACCAGGCGAGTGGGCTGGAGGTTTGATTCAAGTAAATACAAAAGATATTCCTACTAAAAACTTTTTCAATGTACAATTAGGAACGAGTGCAAATAGTTTAATAACTGGTAAGGAGTTTTTAAAAGATAAAGGTGGTAAAACAGATTGGTATGGAATCGATGATGGAACAAGATCATTACCTAATGGATATACTACCAAATCAACTTTTGATACTTCAAGTATCGCTGCAAAAACTGCATTAGGTAAAACAATGGCAAGTAATTGGTCACCAATAACTTCAACTGCAAAACCAAATGTTAGCGTACAAATGAATGGTGGATTTACAGGTACTTTTTTAGGTAAAAAAATTGGTGGATTAATTGGAGTAAGTTATGCTAATGCTAATCGCTTCCAAGACAATATTAATAACCAAAATCAGTTAAGTAATGCTGGCTTCACTCCATATGTAGCTTTAAATGACAAAAAGTATATCAATGACATTAACATGGGTGCGATTGCAGGTTTATCTATGTTCTTAAATCCATTGAACAAAATCAGCTACAAAGCGATTGTAAATGTTAAGACAACAAATACCTATACACAACGTGCTGGTACTGTTTATGATAGACAAGAATTAGTAAAAGGTAATGAATTTGTTTTTGGTCAAAATACATTCTTCACGAATCAATTGAATGGTGAGCATAGTCTTTCTTCAAAATTAAAATTCAACTGGTATGGTGCATTTAATATTTTAGATAGCTATAGCCCAGATCAAAGAAGAATTTTATATACAAAATCAATTGCGGGATCTGATCCATATGTATTAAATATTTCAAATACATTGTCACAACAATCAGGAAGCCGTGTGTATCAGACCTTATCTGATTATATTTATACAGGTGGTGGTGATTTAACTTTTAAAGTAAATCAACAAAACACCATTAAGGCTGGTTATATGGGTCAAGTAAAGGATCGTTTATATGACGCTCAATTATTTGCCATTTTCTTACCTAAAGATAATGCAGCATTAAGATTATTAGATGCTTCAAGTGCGTTTGTTGCTGATAATTTTGGAACTGGAACAGACAATAAATTTGCATTCAATTCTATTCAAAACAGAAACTTCCGTTATTTAGCAAATACTATTTTAAACGCGGGTTACTTACAATTTGATAATAAATTGTCTGATGGATTAAGAGTAGTATGGGGTTTAAGAGTTGAAAACTTTGACCAATTAGTGGGATCCGTTAAAAAGTGGGATCCTCGTCATACTTATTCAAAAGTTACTGATTACTTACCAGGTGTGAATGCTACAATTAAAGTAGGTGAAAAATCAAACTTACGTTTGACTGCTTCTCAAACAGTAATTCGTCCAGAATTAAGAGAATTATCTGCTTTAAGTATTTATGATTTTGAATTAAATGCTTCTGTATCAGGTAACCCTGACTTAAAGCGTACAAAAATTACAAACACTGACTTACGTTATGAATTATATCCATCAGCAGGTGAAACTTTCTCAGTAGGCGTATTTTATAAGAATTTTGAAAATCCAATTGAAAGTGTTTACCAAGAAGGTTCAGGTGGATCAAGTTTATTCTCTTTCCAAAATGCTGCTAAAGCAACTGCTTTTGGAGCAGAGATTGATGTTAGAAAAAAATTAGCTACTCGTTTTACCTTCCAAGCAAACGCTTCTTATATCAATTCAAAAATTGAGGACGCTAATATTGGAATCAGCAGAGCTTTACAAGGACAATCACCATATTTGTTGAATGCTGGTCTATTATATGACGTAGTTGAAAAAGGTTTCAACATGACTGCATTAATTAACCAAGTAGGAAAGCGTATTTACCTAGTAGGTGATATTCAAGCAGGTTCAGGTTCACCTGATGTTTACGAAAACCCAAGAGCCTTATTGGATTTCCAAGTAAGTAAAAAATTCTCGAATAACAAAGCAGAGGTTAAAATGACTATTTCTGACATTTTAAACCAACGTCAAATATTCTATCAAAATAATGATGGCAATACGAATTACAACAGTTCAAATGATGGTACGCGTTTTTCTAGAAAATTCGGAACAACTTATGGCATAACACTTAATTACTCTTTATAATAAACTAAATCAAAAACTTTTTTTAAATACAAACAACAATGAAACAATTATTTTATTTATCTCTAGCTTTTTTAGCCGTAACTGGTTGTAGAAAGATTGAAACAGATGGCGAAAAAGAAATCTTCGTAGTAACGAAGGAAGTTGCTCCTGTAGGTGTGGTATCAAATACCGTTACTTTATCAGGAAAAATCACTAAAGACACAACTTTATTAGCGAAAGACGTTAACTATCTTTCTGGACTTGTGTATGTAACTAAAGGTGTTACTGTTACAGTAGAAGCAGGTGCAAAAGTAATGGGTAAGGCAGGTACTGATGTTGCTGCTTTAGTTATTTGTCGTGGTGCGAAATTAGTAGCAAAAGGTACGGCTGAAAAACCAATCGTATTTACTTCTGCTTCTGCAAACCCTCAATCAGGTGACTGGGGTGGTATCGTTTTATTAGGTACTGCAACTGTAAACCAATCTTTAACTTGGAAAGGTACTTCTTATAAGGGTTTAACTTCAGTAGAAGGTGGTGTAAACGATGCTACAGTAGGATACGGTTTAGCTGGTTCTGGCGATCCTGATTTCCCTACTGCAAATGATGCTGATAACAGTGGTATTTTACAATATGTTAGAATCGAATATGCAGGTTATGCATACCAACCAGATAATGAGTTGAACAGTTTAACAATGGCGGGTGTTGGTAATGGTACAACTATTGACCACATTCAAGTTACTTATGCTAAGGACGATGCTTATGAGTGGTTTGGTGGTACTGTTAACTGTAAGTATTTAATTGCTTACAAAACGCAGGATGATGATTTTGATACAGATTTTGGTTTCTCAGGTAATGTACAATTTGGTATTGCTTTAAGAGACTCTGCAATTGCCGATATCTCTAACTCAGAGTCATTTGAATCTGATAATGATGGTAATGGTGCTGATTTCACACCAAAAACTACAGCAGTATTTTCAAACATGACTGCAATTGGACCAAGAATTCACCCAACTTATGGTAAAGGAAACAGCTTGTTTTATGCTGGTGCTCAAATCAGAAGAAACTCAGGTATTTCTATCCAAAATTCAATCATTGCTGGATGGCCTCGTGGTATTACTATTGATGAGTCAAAAGTAACTACGAATGGTTCAACTTACAAGAACTTAGTGGATAGTGTTATAGTATTAAAGAATGTAACCTTAGCTGGTAACTTAGCTGACTTAGAATATGTTGGTAAATCAGGAGCAAGTACAAATAAAACTACAGCAGATGTTTTAGCTTTATTCTCTACAGCTTCTTACAACAACACTATTTTAAATTCATCTTCAGCTGATGTTTTAAAAATAATCCAACCGTTTAATTACACAAACCCTGACTTTACTCCATATGCGAGTGCAGGTCCTTCAGGTAATATCAATGCAGCAACTGTAAATGGTGTTATTATCGGTAGTTTAGGCTTAGGTACTTCATTAGATTATAAATCAAATGGTTCATTCGCTGATGCTAAATTACAAAACGCATTCTTTGATAAAACAGCAACTTTCAGAGGAGCTGTTGCACCATCAGGTGTAAATCAAACATGGTGGAAAGGTTGGACAGTTTGGAAATAAGCTAGTATTTAAAAAATTGTTAGATTATATAAAAGCGTCCCAAAATTTTGGGACGCTTTTTTTCTTTTGTTAATACATCTAAAATCAAACCTTAATGAAAAATATATTTACTTCAATTAAAATAGTTTCAGTTTTTTCTGTCATCATATTTTTATCATGTTCGAAAAGTGATAGTAATACAACAACCACAAATGCTACATGTGATGCTAATACAAGTTATGCAACTACTATAACTCCTTTATTCAATTCAACTTGTAATTTAAGTGGATGTCATGATGGACCTACTGCTGCGGCATTAAATACATATCAAGTAGTACATGATAATGCTACTCAAATTAGAGCTTCTATATCATCTGGCAGAATGCCAAAGGGATCAACTCTAACAGCTGCTCAAAAAAGTTCAATTTATTGTTGGATTGATAACGGCGCAAAAAATAATTAAAGTCCTATTAATGATTTAGTAACATGTCATTAATGTTAACTGAATATATTTTAATGAAATTTGCAGTATGAATATAATTGATAATAGTTTTACTATTCGAAAAGCTAATGCCACAGATCATGAATTTTTTTATCAATCATATACATCTTCCTATGGGACTTCTATTACATCAGAAGTTTTCTTTGACAATTTCAAAAAATGTATAAACAACACCAACTATTTATTTATTGTCTTGGAAATTGGGCCGAAAAACTCATTTGCAGGTTGTTGTATTATCAAATTTGACTTTGACATTTTTGATTTGCATTTAACAACCGAGATTAAATATTTATATGTTAATCCAAAGTTCAGAAAGTTTAATGCTGCCGAATACATTTGTAATTATATCGAGAAAATGAGCATTGAAAAAGGTGCTAATAAAATCAAGGTTGATTGTGCCATTAATTCAACCTTAAATCAACACTTTTACGCTAGAAGAAAATTTGTTTTTCAGAAAAAAGGCTATTTGAAAAACCTCGATGTTTATAAATTTGAAGAAATGCTTAAATAAGTAAAGATTAATGATCTTTCAATACCTGATCATACAAATGATGTATTAGACCATCGGCTAGACCAATTTTAGGCACTAAAATTTGTTCAACACCACACCACTTAAATATATTGTTGTAAATTAATAAGGCTGGAACAATAACCTCTGCTCGATCCTTTTTGATATTGTATTTTTTCATCCTTTCATCTACACTTAATAGTTGCATATCCTTGTACATTTCTCTTACTGGGCCAGCCATTAAGTATACATCATCTTTAGATCTGAGGAGTGAATAAATTTTATTGATATTTCCACCTGAACCAATACCGGTTATATGTGTGTATTTTTTGGCTATGTTTTTGCAGGTTTCTTTCAGCTCATCCCAGGTCTCATCTTTAACCTTATTGGTCAATAATCTAACAGTACCTATATTAATTGACTTTTGTAAAACTAATTCGCTATTATGGTATAAGGTTAATTCAGTACTACCACCACCAACATCCATATATAAATAGCTATCATTTTTATCTAGTAGTTCTGCAATATGGTTTTCATAAATAATTTCAGCTTCTAATTCACCTGAAATTATTTCAATTTCAATACCTGTTTCTGTTTCAATTTCCTTGATAATTTCTTTGCTATTTGATGCATCTCGCATAGCACTCGTGGCGCATGCCATATAATGTTCCACCTCATATACCTTCATAAGCTGTTTATAAGCCTTGATGGTATCAATGAGCATCTTTTTTTTACGACTTCCAATAAAACCTTTTTCAAATACGTCAAAACCTAATTGAAGAGGAATACGTAATATATTTAATCGATTGAATTCAATTTCCTTACCCTCTTTAACTACTTCACTAATTAAAAGCCTTGCAGCGTTACTTCCAATATCAATTGCGGCTAGTATCAATTTTTATTTTTTTCCTTTTAAGTACTGGTAAGTTTCCTCTTGTGATTTAAACTTTCTACCCACCAAAGGTACATATTTATTCATTAATTCTGAATCAAGTATCCTTGCCTTTTGGTTGTCTTTTAATTGAATATTAATAATATCAATTAATTCCTTTTTAATTAGTTTATCATTAATAGGAACGGCCACTTCAATTCGATGATCTAAGTTTCTTACCATCCAATCGGCACTTGAAATATAAACTTTTTCGTTTCCATTATTATGAAAAATGATAACACGAGCATGCTCTAAATACTGATCTACAATACTAATAGCATTTAGTTTTGCGTTCATTTTGTCATGGTTCGCTTTAAGGGTGGTAATTCCTCTAATGATTAAATGCACTTCCACATTTTCCTTTACCGCTTTATATAAATGTTCAATTAAAACCGTATCTGTTATTGAATTTAGCTTTACAATAATTTGTGCTTTTTTCCCTTTTTTCGCATTTGCAATTTCTGCATTAATAAATTCTATTAATGAATTTCGCATGTTAATAGGTGAAATCAACAAATTGCGCATTTTTACAATTGGTTTATCGCCTAACTGCCAGTTTTCTAAATAATTGAAAATTCGGTTTGCTTCATTCATAATGGTATTGGAAGCTGTTAACAAACAATGGTCAGCATACACCCTGGCTGTTTTCTCGTTTAAATTTCCAGTACTAATAAATCCATATTTCACTAACCTTGTTCCTAGCTTTTTTTGAATGATACAAAGTTTTGCATGAACCTTTTTATTAGGTACCCCTACCAAAACATTAATGCCCTCTTCCTCCATAATGGTTTTCCATTCTAAATTGGCTTCTTCATCAAATCGTGCTTTTAGTTCCAAAAACACCGTTACTTGCTTTCCATTACGAGCAGCATTAATTAAGGCGTTAATTACTTTTGAATTGCTTGCTAATCGATAAGCTGTAATTTTGATGCTCACGACAGTATCATCCATTGCCGCTTCTCTCAACATATCAATAATAGGGTCATAGCTATGATATGGGAAGTGTAACATCACGTCCTTTTTGAGTATGACATCCGATATATAATCTTTTTTCTTAAAAGCCGGATGTACAAGTGAAGCAGGTCGACTACTTTTAACAGGGATTACATTGGGAAAATCCATGAAATGTCTGAAATTATGAATATGTCCTCCTGGAATGATGCTGCTTTTACGAGATAATTTTAATTTTTGAATTAAAAATTCTAAAATTTCAGCGTTCATTTCCTTTTCATATACAAAACGAACCGGTTTTCCTTTGCGTCGGTTTTTAATTCCCTTTGAAATTTTATCAATAAAGTTCATGCCTATTTCCTGGTCTAAATCAATTTCAGCATCCTTTGTAATTTTGAAAATATGGGCCTCAAATTTATTAAACTTGAAATGTGAGAAAATAATAGGAAGGTTGAATCTAATTAAGTCCTCTAGCAGTATAATGCTTGATGTGCCTGGTTTTGAAGGCAATTGAATAAAACGACCAACTGATCGGGAAGGCACTTCAATTAAAGAAAACTTTTGATTATAAGCATTGTTTTTATTACTCATCACAATGGCCATGTACAAGCTTTTATCCCTTAAGTAAGGAAGTTCTGCAACATTTTCGATCATTAAAGGAATGATATAATGACGCACTTCATCATCAAAATATTGTTTTACAAAGTTCTTTTGTTCAAGCGTTAATTTCTTATCATCCACCAACAATACTTTATTGGCTTTTAACTCCTTATTAATATTTTGCCATATTCTATTGAACTCATTTTGTTGCTTTAAAACTATGGTTTGTATTTGATCCAATATAGCTTGTGGACTTTCAATAAGGTCCATGCCATTGATATTGCCTTTTTTATTAACAAATTCAGACATCCTTTTTAAGGTGGCTACGCGTACCCTAAAAAACTCATCCAAGTTATTAGAAAATATTCCTAAAAATCGAACCCTATCACTTAATGATACGGTAGGGTCATTTGCTTCCTGAAGTACCCTTGCATTAAAACTTAACCAACTAATATCCCTTGCTATAAATTTGTCTTTCATAAGATGTTCAATTTCAATACGAATTTATCAAAACTAATAAAAGCTTTAATATATGGTCATTAAGTTAATGATTTATTAATAATTAGTAAACAATTAATTCATCAACATATACGTATTTTACCTAAACTACTACCCATGGATAAACGACAAATGGATGTTTGCGTTATTAGTGACATACATTTAGGCACTTTTGGCTGCCAGGCTAAGGAAGTGTTAAACTACCTGAAAAGCATTCAGCCCAAAACTTTGATTTTAAACGGAGACATTATTGATATTTGGCAGTTTAATAAGCGTTTTTTCCCAGCTAGCCACATGGCAGTGATCAAACAAATTTTCAGCATGGCTAGCAAGGGTGCTAAAGTGGTTTATATTACGGGCAATCATGATGAAGCACTACGTAAATATGCTGATTTTGAAATGGGTAATATCCTTTTAACTGATAAAATTGTGTTTGAAATTAATGGTGAAAAAAATTGGGTATTTCACGGTGATGTATTTGACAGAACAACTAAGGGAAGTGCTAAAATACTAGCAAAATTAGGAGGATACGGCTATGACTTATTGATTTTATTAAACAGCTTATTTAACTGGATTTCAAGATTAATGGGAAGAGAAAAATTGAGTTTTAGCAAAAAAGTTAAAAATGGCGTAAAACAAGCAGTATCTTGGATTGGAAATTTTGAACAAACTGCTGCTGAATTAGCCATTGAAAATGGCTATCAATATGTAATATGTGGGCACATTCACCAACCTCAGCAAAGAGTAGTAACAACTGACAAGGGCTCAGTTACCTATTTAAATAGTGGAGATTGGATTGAAAATTCAACTTCTTTAGAATATTATGAAAACGCTTGGCATTTATATCAATATGATCCCAAGCAGTTTGAACATGTTTCTTCTGAAAAAATAAAAATAGTACATTTAAACACAGAATTAAATGTAATGACAAGCGAAGTCGCTTTTCAGGTTTCTCTATAATAGGCCTGCATGAAAATTTTTTACGCAATTCAAGGTACAGGAAACGGTCATTTAAGTAGGGCCATAGAGCTTTATCCTTATTTGCAAAAATACGGAGACGTTGATTTTTTCTTAAGCGGTTCCAACGCTCATTTGAATAGTGTACTTCCAATAAAATATAAGAGTAAGGGGGTCAGTTTATTTTATAAAAACACGGGCGGCCTTGACTATTTAAAAATTATCAGTTCTTTGTCATTCCATGTAATCAATGATGCTAAAAGTTTGCCAGTTGAAAACTATGATTTAGTCATAAATGATTTTGATTTTGTTACCTCGTTAGCATGTTCTTATAAAAAAGTAAGGAGTGTACATTTTGGTCACCAAGCTAGTTTTCAGAGCCATAAAACACCAAGGCCTAATCATTCAAGTTTTATCGGAAATTTAATACTTGAAAAATTTGTGAAAAGCGATACTCATTTTGGCTTACATTTTGAACAATATGATGAAAATATTTATAATCCCATTATTAAAAGTGAAATAATAAATGCAACGCCAATTAATGATGGTCATATAACGGTATATTTACCACAATATTCTATTGAATTTTTAGCCCCCTATTTATTAGCAAAGTCGGATTTTCATTTTGAAGTATTTACAAAACAAGTTGATCGTATTGTTTGCAATCAAAATATTACGTATTTCCCAATTAATAATGAACAATTTACAAGTAGTTTAATAAGATGCTATGGGATTATTACGGCCGGTGGATTCGAAACACCCGCTGAAGCTATGTATATGAATAAAAAAGTGATGAGTATTCCTATTTTAAAACATTTTGAGCAAGAATGTAACGGGAAGGCACTAAAAAATATGGGGGTTATGGTTTTGGAAAAAATTGATAGTAACTTTGGTAATCATTTGAATCATTGGATAGAAAAAATGAACCCTGTTGAATTAAAATTAAAGCATAGTACGCAAGAAATTATAGATATACTTATAAAAACTAATAAACCAAATTAATATGTACACGATTCTTAATGAAAAAGGAGAAGCAGTTGCTTACATTCAAAATATGATGATCATGGATCTGACGCAGGAGCATGTACATGGCATTTTAATAGGAGATTGTTTTTTTGGGAAGAAAGATCATATGATTGGTAAAATATTCAACAAAACAGCTTATTTATTAAATGGCGAGATTGTTGGTAAAGTGATTCAAAACGAACAGTATAAGAATGTTGCTCTGAAAAAGGCCAATATGCAAGCTGCTTGGGATATACTATCAAATATAAAAAATCACACCAGTCCTTGGATTGAAGAAACTTCAAAATGGTCAGAAAAACCTTTGATGTTTCATTTATTGTAGTAATACACCTTGTGTTACTTTTGGTTTTCGATAATGGTACCTGAAGTTTTATTGTGTTCACTTCTTTGTTCAAATTCATCATCCATTTTTGGACCCTGTTTAATTTTCCTCCAGTCTAAAGTTTTATTGTATTTCTTCATGGCTTTGTCCCAATCAAAAACCTCCTGACTTGGAAATTCAAAATAGTAGGGGTCAAAATTTGGTTCGTTGGTAAAGAAGTCTGATAATAATGAGGCAGTTGCATCATACTGATTTACATAAGGAATACCCAATACATTATAAATAACTTTTAAGATGGAACCAAAATTTGCATGTGTATGGGAAACATAATTTTTCTTTACATAAGGTCCAGCCATTAACAATATACTCCTATGTGCATCAACATGGTCCACTCCACCTTGTGGGTCGTCTTCAGTAATAACCACCAACATGTCTTTCCAATAGGGGGTTCTACTCAAAAAGTGCATCATTCTTCCTAATGCTAAGTCATTATCAGCAATAAATGAATGAGTGAAAGGATAACCATCTTCTGGTCTTGGTGAGGCTGAATGATCGTTAGGGAGCATCACTGTGACTAATTGAGGTAAGCTATCTTTCCCATTCAACCATTTTTTACTGAATTCTTCCTCAAATTGATTCATTCTAAATTGATCTGGAATGTTGGTATTGAAACCAGCAAAATTATGTGAAGTTCTTTCCCAGACTCCTTTTTGCATAGGAACCATTACAATGTGTGCTGCGCCAGTTGCAGTGTCATTCCAGTCTTCTCTAACATGAGCTGTTTCGTTGGCTTGACCAAAATTATAATAGTTTATTCCCTTTCTATCTAATGCTTCCCAAAGTCCACCAATTTCACTGTAGTCTTCAGGATCCATACTGCCTGTTGATCCAGGAAATCTTCGTCCTGGTGCCTTAGAAAAATAATCGGCAGTTTTTTCAGTACTCGAATTTGCTTCCACCCACTCATTTGGAATAACGCCCATCATCCAATGGTGTCCATGTATAGAAGCATCACTGTCACAGTAAAAATTATCACTTAATGAAAATTGTTTTGCAATTTTATGATGATTTGGTGTAACATTTACATTTTTTACATATTGATTCTTTGACAAAGCGCTTACTCCAAGACCAAATCTCGCTATAGTACTATCTCCATTTACATTTTTCATTTGACCATATACCTCATCAAATGTTCTATTTTCTTTAGTGATAAATACCACATGTTTAATTGGACTATTTTTACTTCCTGGTAATACAGGTAATGGTGTATTGTCTTCGTATTCTTTAGTGATATATGTATTTTCAATTACCTGCTTAGTATATTTTGACAATGTCTCTAGGTCAGGATTATTTACCATTTGAAAAGTTCCTAATTGAATATCTCCAATATAAGAACCTTGTTTAGGCATTCTAAAACCCTTACCACCATTAGCTCCTGCGCCCAATCCCCTACAACTAGTAATGTATAAATTTTTATTATCTTTCGAAAGTTTAACTCTTGTTGTACCCCATCCTGTTGGTATTAATCCAACCGTTTTTTTACTGGCAATTTCTATTTTGGCTACAGCATTAAAACCAAGTAATGCAACGTATAAAAATTTATTATCGTTTGAAATATCAATACCAAAAGGCAATAAGCCTCTATAGCCATCAATTTTGCTGTCTACTTTAATGGGGATATGTGATATTATTTTCCCTTTTTTATAATCAATGACGGCAATATTATCGTTCGTTGCATTAGTTACATAAGCATACTGGCTATTTACTACTATTGAATTTGGACTTGCTCCTCCAATCACTTCAGCATCTTCAACAAGCTCACCCAATTTTAATCCTGTTTTAAGCTTTGATTTTATTTTATTATTGATTAAGTCAATTACAAAAACACTCATTGATTCATCGGAATTTGGATCACCCAAACCAGGTATTATTTTCCCATCTATAACAGTACCATTAATTGATTCTTTGGTGTTGTTTCCGTATGGGTGCCAATTTATATATTGAGATTCAATATTTTCTTTCGTTGTTCCTTCTACGATTGGATAAGCATACATGCCCACATTAGCTACAAGTACTGTTTTTTGATCAGGTGAAATAGCTAATCCAAATGGCTGCCTTCCTGTTTCTATGGAGGCTACTACTTTATTGTTGCTCAAGTCGTATCTAACTAATCTAAAGTTTCCCCTATCTAAAATTAATAATTCATTTGTTTTTTCTAAGATGGCTAAATCACTTGTAAAACTTCCTTCATACTTTTTATTATTAAATACACCATCTAGTTTTATAGAGTCTATTTTTTTATAATTTACATAGTCATATACCACAACAGTACCCTCGTCGCCGCCACTCAAGTAGACAATTTTTTTTGTAGGGTGAAATGCAATACCTAGAAAAGAACCTTTTTGTAATGGATTTTCTGAATTTTTATTATAATCCGGGACACGCTTTGTAGTATTTGATTTTAAATCAATTATGGTAAACACATTTTCATGTAAACTAATAGCAATTGACTGGTCAGGTGAAATCGCCAATCCAAATGGATCATGCGTTATTCGCAGTGTTTTTCCTACAGGTGAAACAAAACGACCACTTGGAAGAATTGAAATTCCATTGGTATCAATTTTTGTTAATTCATTGTATCCTGGAACAGTTAAGATATTATATTTTTTCTGAGCGTTTGTTTTTGTTGCAATTAACAAAATAACACATATTAATATTTTAAACTTTGGCATATCAGTTTTATTTATAACAAACCTACTTACTTAAAGTATTGGTTTAGTTTTTTTATCATATTATCTTAATGTTAATAAAACATATACTACAGCTGTAATCACTTCATAATTGGCAGGCACTGACGATATGAATGCTAAAATGTGAATTATAAAAAAGCTCCCTATTTTTTATACCTGAATTAACAATTTAATCATATTATATATCATGTTTACTACTTTTCCTACCTTATGTTTATATACCTTTTGATCATCTATTTTAATTGATTCTGTGCGTCATTCAACCAAAAAAGCATTAACATCAGTTTATATTGCAGTGCTATGCTTTCTAAGTTATGCATGTGTATACGCATTTAGAAAACCGTTCACGGTAGGACTATATAGTGATCAAGATCCTGTTTTTGGGGTTGACTATAAAAACATATTAGTAATTGCACAGGTTTTTGGATATACCATTAGCAAATTTTATGGGATTAAATTTGTTTCTGAGTTAAATAAATTAGGAAGGGGTTGGACAATTCTTATGTTAGTTACTTTATCCTGGATTCCTTTGTTGTTTTTTCCGTTAGTAGGCAGTAAGTGGGGTGTTTTACTATTTTTTTTAAATGGTTTACCACTTGGTGTTTTATGGGGTTTAATTTTTTCCTTTATTGAAGGTCGACGAGATTCTGATTTTATGGGTGCAACAATGGCAGTCAGTTTTATTGTTTCTTCTGGATTTGTAAAATCAGTTGCCAAGTGGATTCAGGTGTCCTATCATGTTACTGAAAAATGGATCCCATTTTATACAGGAATGATTTTCCTAATACCTGTAATTTTTCTTGTTTTTTTACTTGAAAAAATTCCTAATCCCACAGTGGAAGATATGTTGTATAAAACAGAAAGGAAGCCAATGAATAAAACAGAGAGAGGTATATTTTTTAATAAGTTCAAGCCAGGATTAATTGCTTTCATTTTTATTTATATACTATTGACATTTTTCAGGGATATCCGTGATAATTTTGCTGCTGATATTTGGTTAGAACTTGGGTATGGGAATGATATAGCTATATTTACTACAACCGAATTACCCATTGCAATTAGCGTTTTAATTTTAGTGGCAAGTATGATTTATGTTAAAAATAATAAACTAGCTTTTCAATTATCTCAGCTTATTATTTTGTTAGGATTTTTAATTTGCGGTATTTCTACTATCTTATTTACATTACATATTTTATCAGGTTACTATTGGATTGTTTTTGTTGGACTTGGTTTATATATGGGATACATTCCATTTAATTCAATACTCTTTGATAGAATGATTGCAACATTTAAAGTAAAAGGTAATGTTGGATTTTTTATGTATTTAGTTGATTCTTTTGGATATTTGGCAAGTGTATTTATAATCGTTTTAAAAGGTTCTATGGGGTTATCTATATCATGGACAATGTTTTACAAAAATGGTGTCATTTTTCTATCCATTTTTGGTACCATTATTAGTGTTTTGACAATCATTTATTTCAATAAAAAATATAAATTAATATTTAATGAATAATAAAACAGCAATTGTAGTTGGCGCAGGTATAGTTGGCTTAGCGACAGCAAGAGCTTTAGGGGAAAAAGGGTACGCAGTTACCGTTATAGAAAAAAGCCAATTTTCATTAGGGGCTAGTATCCGAAATTTTGGTATGTTATGGCCGGTTGGTCAGCCAGATGGCAAATTATATGATCGTGCAGTTAGAACGAAAGAAATTTGGTTGGATTATTTGAACGCAGCCAATATCAAGTATAATTCATGTGGAAGTCTTCATTTGGCTTATTGTCAAGAAGAAATGAATGTGGTGGAAGAAATTGGTAGTTTTTTTAAATCTAAGCAACGTCCCGTTTCTGTTATTTCAGCTAATGAGGTTTTAGAAAATTATAATGGAATTAATGCAAATGGATTATTGGGTGCTTTAAGAAGTGAAGATGAAGTCATTATTGATCCTAGAGAAGGCATTAAAAAACTACCTGATTATTTGGCCGAAAAGTATAACGTTCAATTTATTTGGGGTACTGCAGTTATTAGTGCCAAAACAAACACTGTAGTTACAGCTGAAAAAGTTTATCATGCTGATATTATTTGTATATGTTCTGGTGCCGATTTTGAAACATTATATCCAAGTTTGTTCAAGCAACAGTCCATAACAAAAACAAAATTACAAATGATGCGCTTCAAGCATAAGGATCCAAATTTTCAATTGGGTGCTTCTATTTGTGGCGGTTTATCATTGTTGCATTATAAAAGCTTTAGAGCATCAGCGGCCCTTACTAAATTGAGGTTAAAGTTAGAGTCGGAACTACCAGAATATTTTAAATATGGAATACATGTAATGGTTTCACAAAATGCGCAAGGTGAATTAACAGTTGGAGACTCGCATGAATATGCTTTAGATTTTGAGCCTTTTGATAAAGTTGAAATTAACAATATGATTCTTGATTACTTAAAGCAATTGGTCAATATTGAGGATTGGCAAATGACACAATCTTGGAATGGCATTTACCCAATTATGACAAATGGGGAAACTGATTTATTTTTAAAAGCTGATGAAAGTGTTTATATATTAAATGGCATTGGTGGTCATGGTATGACAATGTCATTTGGATTTGCCGAAGAAATTATTAATAATTTATAAAAATTAAATATGAATAGTCCAATCACGATAGAGATTTTAAATTTATTTGAAAAAAATGGCAGTTCTATGTATGGCGGGGAAGCTGTTACACAACTAGAACATGCATTGCAATGCGCTGAATTAGCTAGGCAAAACAATGCTAGCGACGAATTAGTAACAGCGTCATTATTGCATGATATAGGCCACTTATTACATGATTTACCTGATGATGCAAGTGATAATGGCATTGACGACATGCACGAATTATTAGGTAACAAATATTTGCAAAACCATTTTAAATTAGCAGCAGTGGAACCTGTTAAATTACATGTCCAAGCAAAAAGATATTTATGTGCTGTAGATGATAACTATTATGAAACACTTTCTGAACCATCTAAAATAAGTTTATCATTTCAGGGAGGCATAATGAATGCTGAAGAAGTTCAACAATTTGAACAAAACGAATTTTATAAGGAAGCGGTAGCTTTGAGAAAATGGGATGATTTAGCTAAAGATCCAAATTTTGTAAGCCCAGCGATTGATACATTTATTAATGCAATTGAAAACTCTTTAAAATAATTTTATGCAAATTTCGATGGTTGTTTTTGATATGGCAGGCACAACAGTGGATGAGCGTAATGTAGTATATCACACTTTACATAAAGCGATTGAAAAATTTTGCCCAACTATTAGCTTTGAAGAAGTATTATTATGGGGAGCTGGTAAGGAAAAATTACAGGCCATTAGAGAAACACTTATTGGTACAAATAATGTGATGAGTGAGGAAAATATACAGGCCATATTTCAGGATTTTTTACAATTGTTAGATCTTGCTTATCAGAACTTAATGGTAATTCCTACTAAAAATACCGAACAATTATTCAAAGATTTAAGAGCCCTGAATATCCAAGTTGTATTAAATACCGGTTATAATCGTGCTACAGCAACTAATTTAATAAATAAACTTAATTGGCATGAAGGAGTTCATTATGATCTATTAGTGACTGCATCGGATGTGCAAAAAACGCGTCCTGCACCCGATATGATTTTATTAGCAATGCAAACGTTGAATATTAAAGATGCAAATATGGTTATTAAGGTAGGTGATTCAACAATTGATATTGAAGAAGGGATTAATGCAGGATGTAAATATAATATAGGAGTTACAACAGGTGCACATACCAAAGAACAATTGTCAACTGCAAATCCTAATTTTATTTTTGATAACATTTATGATGTAATGTCGATTTTACAATAAATTTTACTTTTCAAGAAATAGCGTATTAAAAATTGCCACTTTACAATAAAGTGGCAATTTTTTTACGGGTTTTGTAAACTATTGTTTGTTTACTTATCTTTGTGGAACTATTGAAACATGAAACAAGTAAGCGCATTCATTGGTTTTGTATTTTTCTCTTCTTTTAACACATTATCTGCTCAAAATTTTACAAAAATTGATAGCATTATCAATGCTGAAATTCAATTAAAGAATATTGCTGGTGGGGTAGCCTATGTTTATCATAATAATAAAGTGGTTTATGATAAAGCATATGGATATGCCAATTTAGCAAAGCAGTCAAAAATGGAGGTGGATAATATTTTTAGAATCGCCTCACAAACAAAAGCCATTGTTTCTATCGCTTTTTTACAAATTGTGGAAAAGGGTAAAATTGGGTTAGATGATCCTATTGAAAAATATATCCCTTCTTTTTCAAATCAGAAAGTTGCCATCATTGAAGCAGACAGTTTTAAATTAGTACCTAAAAATAGATCTATCACCATACGTGATTTATTAACACATCAATCTGGTATTTCTTCACAAGATGAATTTCCTAAATACAAATCTTTATATAGTAAGTACAATTTAAATCAACCACTGAATAATGGATATGCTTCTTTAAAAGAGGAAGTAGATCAAATAGCGGCAATGCCTTTAGTGCATCAACCTGGGGAAAGATTCAGTTATGGCTTAAGTACCAATGTTATTGGAAGACTCATTGAGCTATTAAGCGGCATGACATTAGATGCTTATTTAACTAAAAATGTGTTTGAACCACTACAAATGCAGGATACTTATTTTTACTTGCCAAAGGAAAAACAAAACAGATTGGTTACCGTTTATTCAAAAATAAGTAAGGATAGTTTAACTCAAATTGACCCTAAAGTATATCCTGTGAATTATCCATTACAAGAAAAAGGATTATATTTTTCAGCTATAGGAGGATTGGTTTCAACTACCCATGATTACGGTAAATTCTTACAATGTTTATTACATAATGGGAAAATGAAAAACGGTAAGTCATTAATTGGTGAGCAAATTTTGAATGAATTTTGGTCCAATCAATTAGGGGATAAAACCTTTGTATTTGGAGGTGTAAAATCACTGAATCAATTTGGTTTGGGTGTAGGATTAACTTCTCCATCTGGACAAATCATTAATAATGCCTCGGAAGGGAGTTTCTTTTGGGGAGGTGCATTCAATACAGCTTACATGGTAGATAGAAAAAGAAATTTAATTACCATTTTTTGTTTCCAGAGAGCACCCTTTGTATTGCCACCCTTATTATCCAAGCTTGAAAAAACCACCATACAAATTATTGATAATGCAGGAAGTAATTAACCAATTTATTGACCAAGCACTTAATGAAGATATTGGCATTGGTGATATTACCACATTAGCCACTGTGCCACATGATCAGAAAGGGGAAGCCATATGCTATGTGAAAGAGGATTGTATCATTGCTGGGATTGAACTTGCAACTATGATTTGCAATAAAGTAGATGCCAGCCTTTTGGTGAATTTTAGCGTATCGGATGGTGAACATATAAAAGCTAATTCGGCAATTGGTAAAATTCAGGGATCCGTTCATTCTATTTTAAAATTGGAGCGCTTATTGCTTAATTGTATGCAAAGAATGAGTGCTATTGCAACTAAGACCCATTTTTTTGTAAAACAAATTGAGCCTTATGGTGTTAAACTATTAGATACTCGAAAAACCACTCCTAATTTCAGGGTCTGCGAAAAATGGGCGGTGAAAATTGGGGGAGGGGTCAATCATAGAATTGGTTTATATGATCAAATTTTAATAAAAGATAATCACATACAAGCTGCAGGTGGTATTTATAATGCAATACAATCGTGTATTGAATATGTAAAGTCAAATAATTTAACAGTGCCTATTATTGTGGAAGTAAAAAATTTGACTGAATTTAATATTGCAAAGGAGTTTGAAATAATTGATAGAATATTAATTGACAATTTTAAACCAACTGAAATTGCTGAATTACTTAAACAGAACACAACACATAAATTAATTGAAGCTTCAGGAGGTATAAACCAAGCTAATATTATGGAGTACGCTAAAACAGGTATAAATTATGTTTCATTAGGAGATGTAACGCATCATGTTAATGCGGTGGACATTTCCTTAAAAATTGTATAAAATGTTATTTGAAAAAGAAATTGCTAAAGTGGGATATTTAAGTAGATCGGTGCCTGAAGGGATTGACCTTAAAGAAGCTATTTTGAAAATGAAGAAAGAAAAAAATGCTGTGATACTTGCACATTATTATGTGAGTGAGGATATTCAATCTATTGCTGATTTTGTAGGGGATAGTTTAGC
>Ga0114975_10000625_pt1 | contig 26614 bp, 13 predicted proteins | sample S_130626_EF_Meta_FD_87031 | JGI IMG/M metagenome (GOLD analysis project Ga0114975, IMG submission 87031) | Freshwater microbial communities from Lake Simoncouche, Canada to study carbon cycling - S_130626_EF_MetaG | ecosystem: Environmental > Aquatic > Freshwater > Lake | place: Lake...
AAATAAGGACTACCAGCACCAGTATTATTACCTATTACAAATTCAGTAGTAGTATAATTAGTAGAATCGCTTGCTGATCCAACAAGAACACCATTTAAATAAAGTTTAGTTGTACCAGATATTCTAACAGCAGCAATATGATTCCAAATGCTATTCGTAAACGTTGCGGCAGTAGCAAATAGGGCTGAACCTGCTGTGGCTACTTGTAAAGTATTATTATTAGGACCGCCAGTGACTCTAAACCCACCAGCTGTTGCATATGCTAATGAAGTTGTAAATAAAGTTGGATAGTTGAGTGTTGATGAACTATTAAAAAAACATTCAATAGTAAAATCACCAGTACCAAAAGCGTATGCAGAACTATTTGCTGATGCTAGATACTGGGAACTCGCCGACGCTAGTTGTACACTATAAGCAACAGGTGTAATAGAACTATAAGTTGTTGGCACAGTTCCAATAACATCAATCAATGAACCATTTGGTGGAGTAATACCAGTGAATGTAATAAATGAACCAGAAGTAACAGTAACATCTGAACCATTACGAACAAGCACTCCGTTAACAAATACTGATATTGCACTTGGTGTATAACCGCCAGCTACGTTGAATGTAGTTGTTGATCCATCACCAGTAAATTGTTGTCTGACAGCTGTTAGTGATGCTGTTGGTATTGATACTGTTGTTGATGTGAATGGAGATAGGGTGGCTGTTGTGGTAACTGGTCCAGTATTTGTTAGTGCGTGGTTGTTAATTGATGAATCTGATGTTGGTGTAATTGAAGTACAAGTAAGTAACGAAGTATTTGTAATAGCAGAAAGTGGACTTGTTGGTGGTGTAAACGCTGCTGTGTAGACAGCTGTACCTTTTACGATACGAACATTTGACAGGTATCCAGAATAATAATATACATATCCACCACCACCTTGGGCATTATCAACCTTACCAATAAACCAATTTAAGTTTGAACTAGTAATATCAGAAGTAACAGATACGCTTGTTGCTACACCATTGAGATAAAATTTAACAACGCCACCACTTCTTACAAGCGCAACATGGTTCCAAGAATTTAACGTGAATGTTTGTGTAGTTGTATAAACAACAGCATTAATTACTATTTGAAATGTAAGATTTGCGTTTAACCCTATTCCAACATATGGTTGCCAGTTATTTGTACCTTGATATGATTGTATTAAATTAGTAGCAGTAGCAGGAGGTGTTGCTGTACAATAGAACCAACACTCAATAGTCCAATCAACAGCATTCAAGTTGAATGTAGCACTTGTTGGTGTTGTTAAGAATGTACTACTTCCATTAAACTGCGAACTATAATTATATCCAGGTGATAATGCACCCCATTGTACACCAGTACCAGTTGATATTAGAGCCTGACCAGATGTTCCTACTGAATTCGCAGCTGTTAAAGAACCAGTAATAGCAAGGTTAGCAACTGAGATTGATTGACCATTACTAAATCCACCAGAACTACCAGCTGCCCAATAAACACCTGTTCCATTTGATGATAGTACTTGACCAGCTGTGCCTGTAGAACTATTAACAGTAAAAGAACCAGTAACAACAAGATTAGCAACAGAGATTGATTGACCGTTAGAGAAACTTCCACCACCACTAGCAGCAACATTAGCCCAATAAACACCTGTTCCATTTGATGATAGTACTTGATTGTTTGTTCCAAACGTACCATTGGCATAGATACCAGCATTACTACTAAGTATTAAATCACCATTAGAACCAATGGTGACATTGGCATTAAATACTGAATTAGAATTAAATGTTGATTGAGTTGTATTTGCTATGTAAATACTTCCTATAGAATAGGAAGCAGCATTTATAACACCAGTATGATATACACCAGTAGTATTAATAACAGCATTAGTACTAATTGTAAATGATGCAGCATTTATAGTTCCAGTAGTATAAAATCCGGTAGCATTGATAACACCACTAGAACCAATACCAATACTAGTATCGACGTTCGCTGTGCCATATATTCTTGTACCAGAATTAAGTTTTGCCATAGTTTTTACCTGTTATTTTAATCTATTTATTAGAACGCAATAGTACCTGAAGAATTAAATTTATAAATTTTATAACCACCAGTATTATTGGCTATCGGAGAACCAGTTAATGAAATTGGGTCTGGGTAAGTATTTGGATAACGAATAACAACAACGCCTGAACCACCCAATCCTACAGTAGTACCATTATCAGCACCACCACCGCCACCAAGATTGGCAGTTCCACTAGTTGCAACACCCCCACCACCGCCAGAACCGCCAGACCCAGTATTATAACCACCACCGCCACCAGCGTATGTTACTGATGCGCCTGTAATAGATAATGTTGAAGCTAATCCTGGTCCACCATTACTTCCAGAACCAGCACCACCAGCGCCACCACCACCACCACCAGCTGATCCATTTGTAGTGCCATCATATCCTTGTCTTGTTGCACTAATATACACAGAACCTGGATATACACCTTTACCAGCTGCAGAACCCCCAACACCATTGTTTGTTCCAGAACCACCGCCACCAGAACCACCATTAGAACCAGCTGTAGAAGTGACGCCACCATAACCGCCACCATAAGCTACTATAGAAACGTCTGTTCCAGTTATTGTAGTGTTTGATCCCGATACAAAAACTTCTCTTGAAGCTCCAGAAGATATAGTTCCACCACCAGCACCAACAATTATTGTGTAAACAGATGAAGCAACTAAATTTGCAGTGCTTACTATCATACCGCCAGCACCACCACCGCCGCCCCAGCCTGTTCCACCACCACCGCCACCAGCAACAGCCAAATATTCAATTGGAATAACAACTTCATTAAAACTACCAGAAACTTGAAAAGTGCCATTACTAAATAATTTACTTTTTGTTTGTACAAAACTAGCTGGCGATTTTATTGTTACTGTACCAACGTTTGTCAAAGATAATGCGTTTGTAGAATTATCAATAATTGTTGGTGATTGTAGAGTAAGTAATGATGTACCAGGAACTGCAGTTAACTGTTGCGTTGGTGGTGTAAAGTTAGTGGTGTATAATGCAGTTCCTTTAACAACTCTAAGATTAGATAGATAACCACCAGTTGCTGTTTGAGCAAGAGAAGAACCGCCATCGTTTGGATTACCCATTATAGTAAAAGTGCTGTAATCAAAAACACCCGTGTCGTTTATTGTCCAATTATATCCCACACCATTTATGAAAACTTTATATAAACTGCTCGCTATACTACGAACTACAGCAATGTGATACCAAACACCATCTGTTACACCTGGTCCTCCATTGAATATGACACCACCACCACCTGCGCTACCTCTAAAAATTGAAATATTAGTGCTGTTTCCGTTTCTAAAAGCTAAACTTACATTGTTCGTTGCTGTGTATGCAGCCAACTTCGAGAACATATATCTATAAAAACCGCCACCGCTTCCATTTATCCAAAATTCTATAGTAAAATCACCATCAAGATAAAGAGATGTGCTGCCTCCACCCCCAGTTAAGTATTGAGAACTACCGTTAAACAAACCACTATAGAATGTAGATAGAATATTCGTAGTCGTTGCTGTACCGTTATTTGTTACAGTAAATGCATTAGATGAATTATCAATGATAGTAGAATTTTGACAAGTAAGTAATGATGTACCTGTTATTGCAGTTAATGGAGATGTTGGTGGAGTAAATGCTGCTGTGTATAATGCTGTACCTTTTAAGACACGAACATTAGAAATAGAACCAGGCCAATAATCTCCTAGAGCACCACCAATATTGTATGCACCAATTGAGGGTGTTCCACCACTCGCAATGTTTTGATTCATACCAGTAGTTGTTGTTTCTAAAACACCATTAACAAACAAGTAAGTTGTTGTGCCAGAACGAGCAAAAGCTAGATGATACCAAGTATTAATTAATGGTGTTGTAGTACTATACACCTGAACGCCATTAACAGCACCAACGCCTCTCAGTTCAGCTGAAAATTTATTGGTCGTAGATACTCCAACCCAACAAACGGTAGAACCAGTTGCTTGATAACCATATGATCTTCTTTGTGTACTATTGACAGTTGTTAAATACACCCAAGCTTCAATAGTAAAATCGCCAGTACCAAATTGAAAAGCTGCATTATCTGCTAATAACAAATACTGACTACTGCCATTAAATTGTGTAGCATATACACTATTTGGTATTGTGTATTCATCAATATCTCTAAATGTTTGAAATTTTCCATCAAACAATTCTCTTTTAACTGTATTCCAAGATAATGGATTTTCTACTGTAACTCCATTAAAATTAGTAATAGTTATAGCATTTGTTGAATTATCAATAATTGTTGGTGATTGATAAGTTAGAAACGTTGTACCAGAAATAGCTGTTAATTGTTGCGTTGGTGGAGTAAAATTAGATGTGTATAATGCTGTTCCCTGAACCATACGAAGATTAGATACCGAACCATTTAAAAATCCAGAAGGATTATTCCAACTAAAACAACCCAGAGTAACATAAGAATTTGATACGTTAGTTATACCCATTCCACTGCCAGCACCATACTTAACACCATCCAAATAATAATTAAGCGTACCAGCACTTCTAACCATAGCAAGATGATACCATTTGCCTGTAGTAAGTGTAAGACCAGTAGTTACTGAATAACTTTGTGCAGTTCCTGCAGTTTGAGAAAATATAGTAGTAGCAGAGACGTACATACAAAAATCAAAGTTTGTTCCATACGTGTCTTTTGAAAGTATAACTAAATCAAAAGCGTTAGCTTTGAACCAACATTCTAATGTCCAATTTGATTGACTAAAATCAAATGCTGCTGAATATGGTACTCTTAGATACTGACTTGCACCACTAAATTTAGTTTTGTAAAATGTTGTTTGCACTTTATCAGTAGTAGCAGCACCATTATTTGTTATAGTAAACGCATTAGTTGAGTTATCAGAGATAGTAGAATTTTGACAAGTGAGTAATGATGTACCAGCAATATTTGTTAGTGGCGATGTTGATGGAGTAAATGCTGCTGTGTATAATGCTGTACCTTTAAGTATGCGAACGTTTGAAAAATAACCTTTATTATAAGTTGCAGAACCAGGATTTTTTCCAATTATGGCAGTGCCAGTACAAGTAAAATTAGTGCTATTCGTTGCTGTTCCAGATACAACTCCATTTACAAACATTTTTAATGACGTACCGCTTCTGGTTACTGCTAAATGATTCCAAGCATTTAAAGTTAATGCAATAGATGAAGTTATAAAAACTGTGGCGTTATCATTAAAAGAAGGCGTTAACCCTAACGTTTGTTGATCAAACGATACATCACCAGTTGATGACCCAGTTCCAAAATATCTACAGAAAGCTGGTTGGTTTGTAGTTGGATATACCCACATTTCAATTGTGAAATCGCCAGTACCAAAAGTAAACGCAGCATTAGATGGAGCTGACAAATACTGACTTGTACCATTAAACGCTACACCATAATTAGAATTATCTAATGTATATTCATCATATTCACCAGTAACATAATGATCACCTGATGATGTTAATCTTGAGACTACTGGCATTAACCGAAGACCGTATCAATTGAATCAGTTGCTGAATTATAATACATATATACCACAGACGAACCAGATGAATTTGCAAATACAGATCGTCCTGTAATAACAAGATTGGCAACTGATATTGATTGACCATTAGCAAATCCACCAGAACCAGAAGCAGTAGCATTAGCCCAATATACACCTGTTCCGTTTGATGTTAGAACTTGATTGCTTGTACCAAATGAACCATTGGCGTAGATGCCAGCATTACTACTAAATATCAAATCTCCATTTGAACCAATAACAACATTAGCATTGAATGTTGTATTAGCATTATAGGTTGCATTTGCATTGAATATTGTATTGGAATTGAATGTTACTAGGTTAGAATTGAATATAGATACAGCATTAACTGTAAGATTTGCATTAATATTAACGTTTGAATTAAAAGTAGCAGTAGAACTAAATATCTGAGTATTCGTCCAACTATACTGTAAACTTGTATTTACTCCACTTACTAAAGGGGAGCCATTGATATATATAGAAGAAGAATTGACAACAACATTTACTGTTGAATTTCCAACTATCAAAGAATTTGTAAATGTGGTAGAATTAGATGTAAATGAAGTAGTATTTGCAGTCGTATTGACAGTCAAGTATTGTCCAAATAATCCTAATTGTTGATTCTGTGCCATAGTTGCCCTTTAAAGCTTTATCTATATTTATTCGTTATTAATTGTGATGGTTGACGTTTCTCTATCAATAAACATTTTTCCGCTACAACAAATACTATAATCTAATCCAGTTTGAGCCCCATATGACGGAACATTTATCTTAATATTTTTAACAAGATACTCCTTGTCATTTTCAAACACTCTCCAAACATGATCCATAGTTCCTCTGTTTGATTCACCTCTGGTTTGATTATACCTAATTTTATACTCATTCATATCACTTCTGCCAATTGCATTTCTTGTTTTGCCACACTAATATTAAAATGAACAAATTTAATTGGCTCATCACTTTCGTGTCTACTAAAAGAATGTGGCAACCATCCATTAGTAAATATCATCAATCCAGCTTCTGGTACAAAATGTATGATATCACTTGCTTCTGTTATTTGTTTATTATCTACCTCATCTAACCCCATAATCATTTTTGCTGGTCTTGGATCATGTAATAATAGTTTTGAACAATTTTTGGGAGTTTCTAGAAAATAAAACCCTACAATCTGAGAACCATATTTGTGTGTATGTTGTTCCATCATAGAATGTTTATAATGTTCTTGTGACCACATCTCAGTAAAATATGTTTGCTTATCATCCATATAATACCCCTGATCATTTAAAATTTTCCATGACACATGAAGAATTGCCTGTGAAAAATTTTGTATTTCAGGATCATTAAAGAAATTTTCAGACATATACACAGGGTACATTTCATTTAAATTTTCTTTTACCACATATTTTTCAGAAACTTTTTTCACATCTTCTAAAAAATCTTCTCTCTTTACAGTATATACAGAAGTAGGAAAACATATATTTTTATTAAGTTGATAATTTGTCACGAGTATACTCCATAATATATTAAAAAGTTATTGTACCAGAACTATTAAATGTATAAACTATATTTGCTCCATAGTATGTTTGTAATGGAGAATTGGTTGTTGATATGGCTAATCCAAATGTATTTGGGTAATTGAATATAACAACGCCTGATCCACCAGCACCTCCAGTAATAGCACCAGCACTACCACCAGCACCTCCACCACCGCCAAGGTTGGTTCCACCATCTGTTGATGCGTTCCAATAACAGCCACCTGTACCGCCTCCACCAGCCCCACCGCCTGTACCACCAGCACCTCCACCACCAGCATAGTAAGTTGCGGTTCCGTTTATGTTAACTTGTATTCCTGAACCACCAGTGGCACCAGAAGCAGCTGCACCAGCGCCTCCACCTCCACCACCACTCGCAACACCAACGTTACCATAGTTGCCGCCGATGAATACTCCAGAAGGAACCATAGTTTTAGCTGGCTGAAGCGCAGCACCACCAGCACCACCACCACAAGCAGCACCACCACCACCAGAACCACCAGCACCACCAGGTCTATATCCATTTTGACACTGTACTGGCGCAGCACCAAATCCACCGCCAATACCAACGATAGTATTATTAGTATACCCGTAAAAAGTTCCGTTGATTGAAGAATCGTTTCCGCCAGCTTGTGCGCCACCACTTGTCTGTCTGGCTGTTGCAGCACCAATCACTATTGTATATGTAGTGCTTAATTCAATTGGTACATTTTGGTGATATACTACGCCACCAGCACCACCTCCACCAGAACCAACAGCGCCTCTTCCATATCCACCAGCACCACCACCACCAACAACTAATAAATCTATTGATAATACAGAATGATTCCAGAAAGTAGGATTACCAATAGAATATTTATGATGCTCTACGATAGACCAAATTCCAGCTTGATAAACAGTATTTGGTGAATAATTAATTCCTACAAATCCACCATTATTTCTTACTCTAGTCATTAACTCAATTGCTCCCAAGAAGCAATTGCAGTAACATAACTAGCAACAGTAGCAGATATTTGTATTGATTGATTTTCTAATAGATATAATGGTGTATCTTTACCCATAACAACAAGAGTAGCAGATACAGGCAAACCAACATTGGCTGCATAGGTTACATTTGCTCCTGCCCTATTATATTGAACTGTTGCTGATATAGGTGCAGTACAAGCATTTGTTAGAACTAAAGAGTTCAATTTATATATAACACCACTAGATGCTGGGTTCTGTACAACATTTGAATATGCTGTTCCTACTGTCAGAATACCACTATTACCATAAATTGTCGATACATTTATTATATTTGGATTTGCCATAATTTATATTAACCTCCGAAAATTAATGCTAATGCAATAGTTTTGCCAGCTGTGACTGCATTAACTAAACTTAATGAACCAATGGCGTCTATCAATGATCCATTTGGTGGTGCATTTGTAATTGTAAAAGTTGAACCATTAGTTACTATAACTTCACTGCCGTTTCTGAGCATTACACCATTTAAATATACGTTTAATAGATTTGGTGTATATCCACCGGATACTGCAAATATTGTTGTTGACCCATCACCAGTATATTGTTGTCTTGCTGGTGTTGCTCCTGTAACATATTCTGGTGTTGTCCAATATAATCCAGTTCCATTTGAAGCAAGAACTTGTCCATAAGTACCAGTTGTTGTATTGGCTGTTAATACACCAGTAATTGAAATATTAGCAACAGTTATTGATTGACCATTGGCAAATCCACCAGACCCACCAGCTGCCCAATATGTAGCAGTTCCGTTAGAAGTAAGTACTTGCGTATTACTTGAACCAGTAGTATCTATTTGTTGCGGAAGTATCTTTTGAACAGCCATTTATGATTCCAAATTTTGTCTAGTATTTATTTGACTTATTATCATGCTGTATAACTTCCAGATGATGTAAATGTTAAAATCGTGTATTCAGCCCTAGTTGTATTATTTACTGTTGGAGACCCTGCAGTTATTCCAGTATATGATCTAGAAGGAATTGCTAATATCACTACGCCAGAACCACCATTTCCTCCTAGTATATTACTTCCTGATCCAGTTCCACCGCCACCACCACCTGTATATGCTAACCCGTTGTAACCAGTAGCACCACTTCTTCCAGGTGCAGCACCGCCTAACCCAGCTGTACCAACTGGATATCCACCACGGGCACCTCCACCTCCACCTCCTGCATAATAAAGCTCCGATATTGTGATAGTATTTGATGAAGTGAATTGCGAATTGTTTACAGTATAAGTTCCTGCACCACCATTTTCAACAAGTCCCATTATAATCGTGTTAGATTGTATGCTTGGTCCTGCTATAACTGCACCGCTTCTTATAGTTCCATATGAAACAGCACTTACAGTCAATGTTGTTCCAGATATTGATCCTGTAAAAGATGCTGTTGTACCACTTATAGTAGTAGATAATCCATTACCACCGTTTGCGTTTACAGCAGCTGCACTAGCACCGCCACCACCGCCACCAGATGCAGCGGCTTGTTGGTAAATTCCGTTAGTAACTCCTGTATATCCATTACTACCTTGACCAGATGTTCCAGCACCACCACCACCGATGAAATTATTTTGATCCGCAGCACCGCCACCACCACTACCACCTGTACCACCAGTAAAGTTTTGTTGTGCGCCACCACCGCCGCCGCCAACTACAGTATTACCAAAGCCTGTGCTATTATATCCAACTGTTCCTCTAGCATAAGATTGACCAGGACCACCAGCACCAACCACGATAGTATATGTTGTTCCTGTAGATAATGTAACCGTACTAGCAACATACCCGCCAGCACCTCCACCTCCGCTACCTATAGACCACGAAGGAGTAGCTGATCCACCACCGCCACCGCCACCAGCTACAATTATGTATTCAGCAGAAGAAGATGCCGGAATATTGGTGTAATTTATTCTATTACTAGTAAGTTTTCTTTGCGAAAGTACTTTAATAGACATTATGTAATCTCAGACCCAAATGCTAAAAATGACATATATGCTGAACTTGCGTACACTGTGATTACATCAGTGGCTGCGAGAGTTATGCCCATTGTTAATGCTACAGAGTCATTAGCTGGTATTGCAGTATCATATGCAATATAATGATTTGCTGCTAATGTAGCTCCAGATGGTCTAATAGCTATCCTAAATGAACCAGTAGCTCCTTGATTGCATACATTTATTGTTGATACAATAGTGCTTGTTCCAGCTGGTACTGTATATAATGTTGTTGCTGTAGTTGCAGATGGATTGCTAGTACCTAGTACTTTATATGTTGTTGCCATTTTTTCCTCTTACATTCCGCCTAATAGCATTGCGCCTAAAAATAAATCACCACTAGAAACTGACCCACCACCAGATGAAATAACAACACCTTCCATACTTCTTGCTTCAATTACAGTATTATTATATGGCGCATCAGTAAATGTTAATGCTGTTCCTGTAATACTATAATGAGTTACAGGCACTTGTAGCAAACCATTAATAGAAATAATTATATTTTTTTGATTAGCCACTGATGTAGATAATGTGAATACAGTGTTAGAACCGTTGCCAGTAAATGTTTGTGAAGTTGCATCTACAGCTGATATTGCCGCAGCTGCAGATGACCAATAAACTTTAGTTCCATTTGATGTTAGAACCTGACCATTTGATCCAATTGCGCCATTAGCAGTAAATGAACCAGTAATAATAAAATTGTTTACTGAAATAGATTGTCCATTAGAGAAACCACTATAAGGATTAGCCCAATAAATGGTGCTACCATTTGAAGTAAGAAATTGTCCCTGTGTTCCTACAGTACCATTGGCAGAAAATGTAGCTGTTGATCCGATAACAAGATTTGCATTATATGTATGAACGCCAGTGATGGTATATGAGGCAGATGTATTAATATAAAATGAAGATGCTACATTGCCAAGATATGTTGAATTGTTAGATGTTAAAGCAGTATTGACATTAAGATTGGCTTCTGGTTTATTATTTAAATATGATGCATTGTTGGATGTTAAAGCAGTATTGACATTAAGATTTGCTTCTGGCTTCCCAAATGCAAACGTAGCATTGTTTGCTGTTATCTTAAAAACTTCAGAAGTTAAATTGGCAGTCAATTGAAAATTAGCAAGGTTTGCAATCAACTGAGAATTAGAAACAACATCAATAGCAGCAAGACTACCAATATATAAAGAACTGTTTGCTCTTCCAGAATAACTTGTGTTGTTTATTGTTGCGTATGTACTAGTATTTCCGATATAAATTGTATTTGCATGGAAATTGGCAATACGAAATGTATTATTTCCAGTATCAATATAAGGTGAAGCATCAGGTTCTGGTTTATAATTTTCAAATACTTTCCATACACCATCAGAAGCATCTCTAAAGAACCCAGCATGATGATATGTACCATCATTATAGTTACCAGCAAAACCAAGATCAGGATTAGTTAATTCTGAATTTGCATTCAAATAAATCATATTATCAGAAACTGATAAATTATTTGAACCAATTACAGTAACATTACCTGATACTATCATACCAGTTACAGTAATATTATGGAATTCTACATTATCTTCTTTACGAACATCTTGATCCATACGATATGGCAAACGACCTTCACCTATCGTACCACTTGAAATATTATTAGCATTAGAAGCAAAATTTATAGCATTCGTATATGCTGTAGATGAATTTGCAGTTATAGCAGTATTAACCAAACCAATTAAAGTATCAGTATAGTAAACAGCATTTGAATAAGATGTTGTTGCATTAGAACCAATTGCAGTATTAACCAAACCAATTAAAGTATCAGTATAGTAAACAGCATTTGAATATGTCGTATCATTATTTGCTAACATCAAATATGTGTTAGAATAATTTGAAAGATTTGATGATAACTGAGAATTGGAAACAACATCAATAGCAGCAACATCACCAACATACAATGTATTATTTGATATTCCACTATAAGAAGTAGTATTGAGTGTTGTATCCCCAATGGTAATAGAATCTATAACTGATAATGTATTTGCTGTTAAATCAACTGCATCAATTGTAAATACAGATACTGTTCCAGCTTTATCTCCAGCAATATCATAAAAATGTAAACTATCATTGCGAAGATTAAAATAAGAACTACTATTTCCTACTTGAACTAATGATGCATTGGCAAAGAATAAATGTTGTTCTGTAGCAAATGATCCGCCTTGTGGAGCATACCAAGGAGTGCTTTCTGGACCATTTGTTAAATTGGAAGCATCCAATCCTAAAGTTATAGATGGACCTATTTGTTCTAATTCATCATTATTTAGATTAGCACCAAGAATAAAGTTGTTGCCAAGGGTTAAAATATTTGATATACTGATTGTGTTCGAAACAGATATAGTATTAGTAACGTTTAGATTGTTGTTGACATTCAGAGTATCGTAAACATCCAATGTTGTGTTTACGATCAGAGTATTAGCAACAATCAAAGTATTATTGACAGTCAAAGTATTTGCTACATTGAGGTTGTTTATAACATCCAATGTAGAAACAGTTAATGAGTCAGTTGTAAGTGAATTGATATATGCAGTATTGGCAATAAAATTAGAAGAAAATGTGTTAGCAGCATTTAGAGTATTAGAAACAATTAAATTGTTTCCAACAAGTAGCGTCTCATTTGAATAATCATATGAAAAATATGAACTTGTATTGGCATATCCACCCTTATTAAATACAACTTGAGTATTTTGACCAGCTATTGGTCCATGAAATCCTCCGTAAGGAAGATCAGACCAATGTGTAATACCATCACCAATTTTATATAGAGAGGTATCAATTTCAAGCGCCAATTCAGCTAATGCTAAAATTGTATTAGCAGAAGCCCATTGACTAGCTGTACCTCTTCTTAATTGTATTTGAATTGCCATTTATTTATCCATAATTCGTTTATATATTTATAATACCCCACCAGCATCTATTGGTGCTATACCACCATAATTTGACAGAGGATCACCACCATCAAGATTAAATCCAGAAGCTGAGAATGACCAAAAAACACCACCAGAACCATTAGATGTTAGCACTTGATATGGAAACCCTATACTATTATTTGCAGAAACAAATCCTTCTACAAAAAGATTTTCTACTGTTATTGATTCACCATCAACAAATCCACCATTAGAACCAGTAAATCCAAGTTCACCCTGTGATCCAGCATATCCAATAGAACCAGTATATCCGATTGATGTAACATAACCGGGGATACCCATTGATCCGACATAACCAGTATCACCTTGTGATCCACTAAATCCTAGTGCAGCATATTCACCGGGAAACCCTTGCTCACCTTGTGATCCAGAATATCCTAATTCGCCTTGTGATCCAGCATAGCCTTCTGAACCAGAATATCCTAATGCAGCATATTCACCAGGAACACCCTGTGACCCAGAATATCCTAATTCTCCTTGTGATCCTGCATAACCCTCAGAGCCAACATATCCTAATGCAGCATATTCACCGGGAACACCTTGTGAACCAGTATATCCAATTTCACCTTGAGAACCATCAAAACCTAATCCTGCATATTCACCAGCAATACCTTGTTCACCCTGTGATCCAGAATATCCAATTTCACCTTGAGAACCAACATAACCAGTTGAGCCAGCATATCCTTCTGATCCAGAATAACCTCTAGCTGCGAATGCTCCAGGAATACCTTGCGAACCAGAATATCCTTTTTCGCCCTGTGAACCAACAAAACCTAATCCTGCATATTCACCAGCAATACCTTGTGATCCTGCATATCCAACAGAACCAGCATAACCTACACCAATTGATCCTGCATATCCAGTTGAACCAACATATCCTAATGCAGCATATTCGCCAGGAATACCTTGTGAGCCAGAATATCCAATAGAACCAACATAACCTTCTGATCCAGTATATCCCATACCGGCATATTCACCGGGGATACCTTGTGATCCTACATAACCAACAGAACCAACATAACCTTCAGACCCTTGATATCCTGCACCTACTGATCCTGTCCATCCTCTAGGACCTAGAAATCCTCTTGATCCAACATAACCAGTTGATCCAGTATATCCAATTTCACCTTGAGAACCATCAAATCCTAAAGCAGCATATTCACCGGGGATACCTTGTGAACCAGAATAACCAATAGAACCAGAGTAACCTAATTCACCTTGAGAACCAACATAGCCCATACCAGCATATTCACCAGGAACACCCTGTGAGCCAGTGTATCCTATTGAACCAGTGTATCCTTCAGAACCAGAGTATCCTACACCAACTGATCCAACATATCCGACTGATCCGGTATATCCTGTAGACCCTGTGTATGCTCTTGAACCAGTAAATCCAGTTCCTCTAGAACCAACATAACCTTTTGATCCAACATATCCAGAACCTTCAGAACCAGTATAACCAGCACCTTTTGATCCTGTATATCCATCAACACCAACATATCCTTCTGATCCAGTATATCCCACACCACCATCAGACCAATAAACACCACCAGAACTATTAGAAAACAATGCTTGATCATTAGTACCAATAACGCCATTTGCGTATAATCTATTTCCAACATAAAGATCACCAAGTACAGAAACGTCACCACCAAAATCAGCAAGGAAAGAAGAAATAGATGTATTCTGATTGCTTGTTTTATCTGCAATTAAAATTTGATTATTTTCAATAGAAACAAAATTATCAGTTGTACCAGCTACAATTTTATTAGTTGTAATAGAATTAGAAGAAAGAACAGTTGTAAATTCTGTATTACCAATTGATATTACACTTGAGTTAGCAAAGAATGCATCTGCTTCTGGAAGAACTTGACCATCTTCTTCTTGTAGAGAAGCAATAGTGATTCCTCTACCATTGATAAATGTCTGAAGATAAGAACCTCTAGTATTAAATCTTGTTCCAGTACTTTCAATGGTAATATTGTTACCACCAGGAGTTCCTAAGAAGAACGATGCTGGAGTAATTTTTGTTATTGATGTACTATTACTTACCGAAATATAAATTGGACTAGTTAATAATACAGATGAATTTGTAGGAACGTTTGATACAATAGGTATAGATGCGTAGGCAGAAGTTGTAACATCAGTTATTTCAAGATTTCTGTCTGTGAAGAACGTTACAGCACCTATATCTCCTACATTTATATTGAGAATAGTTGAATCTATATTTTTTGTATTTCTGTTTTTATAGAATACAATTATTTCAAACGAAGTTGAATTTGGTACATTTTCTATTCTATAATTTTTTGTATATGCACCCAAATCTTCTGGATCATCTGGGTCTCTTAGATTTATACCTTTAAGAGGTTCCCCATCAGAGTACATTATATAATTTGAATATGCATAAGGAATATCTAAGAAGATTGAATCGCCAGCCGCAAATACGTGTGGTTCATCAAGTGTAAATTTTAAATATACTGGTCCTTTGTAAGCACTCTCATAAGCTTCATTTGAAATTGAGATTATATTTGCAGTATAATTTTCTCTTGCTGGATCATACGTAACAAATGAATTTAACCCTAGTAAAGAATATATCTGTATTGAGTCGTAATTATAAGGACCTTTTTCAATATTAGATGGTATACCAGTAATTGATATAACATCATTAACATTATAATGATGTTGACCAGCTGTATAATAAGTAGTGTATCCATTGAATCTTTCTAATGCTGTAATTTTTAGGTTTGATGCAGTTTTAGAAGACGTTAAACTGAAACTGAAAGTGTTTAAAGTTCCAAAATCAGAAACAACAAAAGATGGAAGATTGTCAATATAATAAAATGCAGTATTGTTTAGCTTTCCAACAATACCTTTAACACCCTGAAGTCCATGTTCTCCTTCAATTTGAATAGTAGCAATACCACCAGGTGAAACACTATAATAAGAAACATCGAATGTTTGTTCGCCACCATAAAGATTGATAGCAGCATTAGATGAATTATTGCCAACAAATAATAACTGTGATGTAATAGTTGTATTGTTTGTAGGATCATCTGTGCTTACGCCAGTTGATGATATAGTAGTATTTACAGTGCTATTTCCAGCAAACAAAGTTGAAGGAGTAATTTGAAGTTGATTATAATCATCATAAACAATAATATATGATGAAGTGATTGTATCAGATGCTCCTACAGGCTTCCATCTACCTGTACCAGTATTATAAGTTTCTAAATTTTCAAGGTCTGAATTGTATCTTATGGCACCAGTTGAAATACCATATGGTAATGGCGAAGTAGTGTTTGCAATAGGTAAATATAATATCTGTGAATTAGAAAAATTTACTGTGTTTTTTGAAAGATAAACATTTGCACCAAATGTTAATGTATTAGCAATAAATAAATTATTTGTTGTCTTGTTGAAAGTAAATCCAGCATAAGAATTTACAACTCCACCATCATTTACTAATACTTGATCTGGACTATTACTAAGTTGAAATGCACCAGACGATCCAGTATATCCAGTACCAGCTGAACCAACATATCCAACTGAACCAATATATGCTGCAGAACCAGTATAACCACCGGGATTACCAGCTGGACCAATAGAACCAGTATAACCAATAGCTGCAGCTTCGCCAGGAAGTCCTATTGAACCAGCATAACCAATTCCTATAGAACCAACATATCCTGAATCGCCTCTTGAACCTACATATCCTTCTGAACCAGAATAACCTATTGATCCAGAATAACCTAGACCACCTTGAGAACCATCATATCCTTTTCCGGCAAATGCACCAGATGGACCTTGAGAACCGGCAAATCCAACATCACCTCTGATAGAATTTCCTTGTAGTCCTCTTAAACCTTGTATGCCCTGTATACCTTCAGAACCAGTATATCCTATGACAGCACTGGCTGAACCAGCATAACCAATTGATCCTGTATACCCATTGAGAATTGTTTGTAATTGCCAAGCATTACCATTCCATAGCCAAACTCTCCCACTTATGTTGTAAGTGGTTACATTTGCTATTAATCCAGATGTAGGAAATCCTAATGACATTTAATATTTTACCTATTGGTTTCTTATATTTATTAGAATAATATTATGTCACTATTCTTAAATTGGTTCTTGGATAAATGATTCCAGTTGATGGTCTTATGAAATAATCTTGTGGAGGATACAATTCACCAACAGTAGGTCTCAGTTTTCTAAATTTCAAATATCTATTTTCCGCTCCCAGCAAAAAATTTTTATTCATAATACGGGTACTAAAATATGTAGGAGATGTATTGCTCACTGGAATGTCAGTGTAATATATATCATTAGAATCTTGTGGTATTTGAAAATATGAAGAATTGCTAATTACATAACTTAAAGCTTGAGAAGGTGTTAATGATGGATATTGTTCTAATATACAGGCAATAACTCCAGATACTTGTGCGGATGCAGCACTAGTTCCAGAATCCCTTCCCAAAAGATAATCAGTATCTCTCGTGTCTACAGTTGTTGTTCCATTATTATATCCTACAATATCATGAGACCCTGCAGATGTAGCAACAGAACTTATTATCCAATCTCCTGGAGCAAACACAGTTATTCCAGTTCCTCTATTAGTATATGTAGCTATTTTTTCAGTAGAATCTGCAGAAATTGCACCAACATTTATAACACCAGGAACAGCTGATGGCGCACTGCCTTTATGATAAAAAATATTTCCTGTTAGAACAAGTTCATCAACTTCATTATTATATCCAAAATAAAGTTGATTATTATAGTCTACGCCATCAGGTTTATCTATAAAGAAACTTTCATTACCAGATGAACCAACAACTATAATACCATCTTCTAAAGCTTGAGTAATATCAGAAACAATACTTTCATCATAATAAGGAAATGTAAAATTAGTTGTTCCAGTTTCTGTTATGATGCCTATTCTATTTAATTCTTCTTCTGTCAAACTTACACCAGATAATTGTTCTGATCCACCTATTGAAGTTGTTTGACCAATGCCTACCCCTCTAAAAATTCCAAATATAGGAGTGCCAAAACCAAAATCAAGAAGCTGTTGATTGGTAAAAGTATTCCTATAACTACAATTACATATAGTAGGATTTTTTCTACCAGTAAAAAAATTTATAGGTTTATTTGCATGAAATGCACGTATATAATCCCATATTAATAATGGGTCTATTCCACCAAATCCATACGGACTTATATTATATATTGATGCATCTGTTGCCCATCCATTTGTATTTCCAGCAACTATACCAGCAACATGAGTTCCATGATTTTTATATGCCTCACTATTAGGATCAGAACTATCGTCATAGTTATAATATGACACACCACCAGTATCTGGATAATTACCAACGACACCATTTAAAGAATACCAATTAAATTCGGTGTATCTTGAATCAACTCCGTCTACAGCTACATCTAAATAAAATTCTGGATGATGTGGAACAGAAGATATGCCATCAACAATGATAACATCTACATTTTTTCCAGTATATAATCTATTGATTGTATCATTTATAGTATTTGTTGCAGTATCATCACCCCATCCAGTTATTTGTTTTCCTTTAAAACATCTCAACAATCCCCAATTTTTATCCGTGTCAACTATACTAGCACTGCTATTTTTTTTAGTAAAATTGCTGGTTTGATTAAAAGCTGCTATTTTTATAGATGATTTAATAAAATCTGCTAGTTGAACATTTTTTATTCTGGGATCATTTTTTAATTGTGTTGCTTCCTCACTAGTAAGCATATAATGTGTATTTTTACTGAGTGGTCTTTTTTTTACAAGTTCTACATTTTTTAAATCATCGTATAATGATTCAAGATCATCCATAGAAATGCATGTGACAACATATTCTTTTGGTTCAGTATGATTTAAAATACCATTTAATAAAATTGCTTCTGACAAATTAAAGTTCCATTTGTAGTAACGTTAGGTAAACTGATATTTGTCTTGCTACTGTATCTTTATTAGTTACAGTTAGATATACAGTAGTACTAGGTGGTACATCATTATTAAATCCAAATACTGCAGGAGTTATTAATTGTGTTAGATTGCCAGATGTAGTTATCACTTCTGATATAAGACCAGAACCTAAATCTGGATCAGTTGTTATTGCTCTTGTAGCATCAGTTGTTCTGGATGCAGAATCTGCATATATTCTAATCCAACTTGGATGTGAAGTTTCTATTTTAAACAGAACATATGATTTGAATCCAGTTATATTTAAACTTGATGTTGCACCAGAACTTAATGGATTTGTAATACCAGATACTGCAATTCTTTGTACACCAGTTGGTCCAGCTGGTCCGATTGATCCAGAATAACCTAGTGACCCCGTATATCCGAATGATCCGAAATAACCAGTTGATCCAAAATATCCAGTCGATCCTGCATAACCGAATGATCCAAAATAACCTAGTGATCCTGTATATCCAAATGGTCCAGCAAATCCCCTTGGTCCAGTAGCGCCCGAACCTTGTGGGCCAACTGGTCCGATTGATCCGGTATAACCTAGATCACCTCTTACACCAAGGTTTCCAAATTCTGCCCATATAAGATTTCCATTATCATTAATATAAAGATATTCTATACTTGATACTTCATCAATCCATACATCGCCAACAGATGGTCCTGCGGGTGGTGTAGATGATATGGTAGCTTTTACTTGTCCTCTAGAGCCAACATAACCTACTGATCCTGCATAACCAGATGATCCTGCATATCCTATTGATCCCGTGTATCCATATGAACCAGAATACCCAAGTGATCCAGAATATCCAAATGAACCAGCATATCCTCTAGAACCAGCATACCCAATTGATCCTGAATAGCCTAGTGATCCAGAATATCCAAATGAACCAGTATATCCTATCGACCCCGCATAACCAATTGATCCAGAATATCCTAGTGAACCAGAATATCCTGTATCGCCTGGTTTTAAAAATGAAACATGTAAATCTAACCCACTCATTGAGTTAGTTAGATTCCAACTAGGACTTTTGTTAACATATAATACTGGTATATTGTAGTTAACAGGTCCATCAGTATATAAAGAATAATTACCAATAATTTTAAATAATACAAAATTAGTAGGATCACTATTCAATGAAATTAAAATGTAACCTTTTGTTGTTACAGAAGGTCCTATAAGATTATTTAAATAATCACCAATATCTATTCCTAAAGATGTAAATTGACTTAAATATACACTAAATGCATGAACTACATCTTCATATTTTTTAATTCTTAGATAACCAGATATAAAATTAAATCTATATTTTGCACCTTCATTATATCCATTATTTTGATCATATAAAGTTTTACTTAAATAATAAGCATTGCCAGCTGGAAAATCAGGATTGTATGTATTGTAACTAGTTGTATCAAATTTAAAATCAAATACCCCAGCTGCAGAAACACCTCTAGAACCAGTATATCCTCTTGATCCAGCATATCCTCTTGATCCAGCATAGCCAAATGAACCAGCATATCCAACATCACTACTTGGAACAAAAAATATGTCTATTACTTCATTGAAAAATGTTACATCACCAGATACCCATTTAACTGGTAAAGAAATGAATGATGATGCACCATAAGCATCAATTCCTAAAGTATTATTACCATTAGAAACTGCATCACCTATCACATCATATGCAGCCAATTTTGTTTCAGTACGGACAAAAAGTTTTCCTTTTGTGTCTCCTCTTACTGAATTGATTAATGGTTTCCATACGGACATTATATCTGCAGCACCAAATAAATCAGTTTTGTTTATTTGAATATATGTTACTGCAGATGCTGAACTGTTATTAAATTGAACTTTATTAACTTCAGGAAAATTTGGTGGAAAAAAATCGGGTGCAGCTTCTACTGTATAACGATAACCACCAATACTTCTACCAATAGAACCTGTATATCCTCTTGAACCAGAATAGCCAATTGAACCAATATATCCTACTGAACCAGCATAGCCTCTGGCTGCAGCTGCACCATCTATACCTCTTGATCCAGCATAACCTACTGATCCAGAATATCCTAATGAACTTGTTGGAACAAAAACAACATCAACAACTTGATTACTAAAAATGCCACTATAACTACCAGTGACATATGCTACAGTTAAATTTAAATAACTGTAATTGATATCATCACCATCATAGTAAATTAATGCATCACCTAAAACATTAAATACAGCTACATTAGAACCGTACACATTTGATATGTACAGTTTTCCTCTTATAACATTATTTACTGAATTGACAATTTGTTTTATAACAGTGTCTACATCAAATCCAAATAAATCATAAAGATTTAATTGTATTGAAGTAGTAGCATTTGATGTTGAGGCATTGAATTGTATTTTTTTCAGATCAGGTTTCCTTGATGGATCGCCATCAGAATTTCCCAAATCAGCCATTGCAGTATAACGAAGTGCTGATCCTGTTTTACCTGTAGACCCAAGATAGCCTGTTGATCCTGCATAACCAAATGATCCAAAATAACCTTGTGATCCTGCATATCCTAGTGAACCAGTATATCCAAACGATCCAAGATATCCCTGTGATCCAGCATATCCAAATGATCCAGCATAACCCAATGAACCAGCATATCCTAGAGAACCAGAATAACCTTTTGAACCAGTGTAGAAAGTACTAGTAGCAGCATCTACATAAGCTTTTGTAGCCGCATCCGCATTATCAGTTGGATCAATAACATTTTTAAGTTGTGTTGATGTTGGAAAATTAATAATTGCCATATGTTATGAATTCTTTGTTCTTATGAATGTTGCAGAATTGAACTGGGTAAATCCAAATACATCATACGCTACACCAGATATTGTTTGTGTTGTTATTATAGATGGAACTACATAAGCTTCGAGTCCAACAGTAAATGAGAATAACTTATTCCATGTTACGGATTGAGGAGTTGCAATCCACAGATAATCTGTTAGTGTAGCACTTGTAGTAGCACCCTGACCAATAGCAAATGTAGATGCTGCAGCTGTACTATCAGAAGTAGTAAATGTTGGAATAGTACTATTAGTTGTTCTTCTCCAGAACAATGGATAATATTTTGAAGCTGCAGAAATGGGATATTGTAATGTCAATTGAATTGAAGTCTCTGGTGTTAATCCAGTTCCTGTTGGCTTATAAGTAAACGTAGTTGGCTTTGAACGATCTGTTACTGTTAAACCTGAACCAGATAGATTTGTTGCAGTAGATACTGTATAAGTTGTTCCATCATTTGTATATTCTAGAACACCTGAAGTAAGTGTTCCACTATTTACTACTGCATACCACTGTATAGAACCAGAAACACTCCAATATGGAATAGGATTGGCATTATATTGTGCATAGTATATACTAACGTCAAACATAACAGGTTGTGTATTACGAAGTGTATTATTATTTCCCGCATATCCTTCAAGTCTTTCTGTCACACCAAGTCTAGTATATGTTATACCATAATTTACACTGATTGGATTAGCAGTTGTGAAAATCCATGATGGTATATCGTCTTTAGAAATATCAATAGATGCACTTCTTCCAGACATAGCAGGAAAACTTGTTGACGGAAATACGTATGGGGAATTAACTCCATCACTAAATGTTATAGAATCTCCTGAATGAATGTTTATTACTGTTTTATTTGAAAACTGGAATGTCATATAAACATTGCTTACAAGATTTGCATTCCTTCCATCACCAGAACCATAGTATGCACTATACGCATATTTTGTATTTGCTGTAGTATATTTCCAATACAATGTATTAAATGTTAATGCTAGTGCTTCTGTCTGCGAGATAGTAAAGATAGTATCGTATGTAGAATTAGATGATATATCCACATCAATTGCAGAACCTGTACTTACTGAAGTTACTGTTGATTCCACAAAAACTTTTGCTACAGAACCAGAATAACCTCTTGATCCATAATAACCTTGTGATCCTGTATACCCATATGATCCAAAGTACCCCTGTGATCCAGCGTATCCGAATGATCCAAAATATCCTGTTGATCCGACATATCCAAATGATCCAAAGTAACCTTGTGAACCAGCATATCCGATTGATCCTGTATAACCTACTGAACCAGCATATCCTTTTGATCCAAAATAACCATCATTGCCAGTTATAGAAAATGACAATGTGGCTGTAAAAGCATTAACAAGATTTCCTGGACCATATGGTGGCGTTCCCCATACAGAAGAACTGACAGTTGCAGAAAGAAGTTCAATCTCTACTTCATAATAATGTAAAAATGCATCGTAACTAATATTTTTTATAGAGAATGTTTTATAAATGCTTGGATCAAATTTATCACTGATAGTAAAAATAGCTTTTGATTTTCTTGAATTTACATCAATTATAGAATCAAAAAAATTACGATTATCAGTATCACCAATAGAAACTTGATGTATACGCATAAAAGTTGCAGAGTAGAATATTACATCTCCACTATATGGTAAATTTGTATTTTGATATCCATTATAAGTGTAATCTAGAGAAACACCACCATATGATCCTCTTGAACCAGAATAGCCAAGTGAACCAGTATAACCGAATGATCCAAAATAACCATCAGAACCTTTATAACCAGCCGAACCAGTATAACCGAATGATCCAAAATAACCAGTAGAACCAAGATAACCATCTGATCCTTTATATCCTGCTGATCCTGCATATCCAAATGAACCAAGATATCCTTGTGATCCAGTATAACCTACAGAGCCCCAATAACCAGTAGAACCAATATATCCAGTTGATCCAAAGTATCCAGTAGAACCAAGATAACCATCACCACCATTTTTAACAAATGATATAATAACATTTTGATCATTTGTTAATGTACCAGAACCGCCAGCATATTCTACAGTCATACTAAAATAGTATGAATCATTATGGTAATCTTCAACACCATTAATATTATAAATTAAATAATTGTTTGTATTTGTTCTATCATAGATAACAAAACTTGCTTTTGATTTTATTGTAACTGTATCATACAGTGAATGAATGTAATTGTAATTACTCACTGAGTTAATATCATACATTGATATATTAACTATTGATGCAGATTCAGGCGAAGAATTATTTAATGAGAAAACGCCATCGCCTACAGGAAGACCTGTTATATCATCATTAAATTTATAGTTTATTGAAATACCAGTAGCTACGCCTCTTGATCCTGTATAACCAAATGAACCAAAATATCCATCTGATCCTCTATAGCCAGCTGATCCAACATAACCAAATGATCCAAAATAACCTTGTGGTCCCTGATTACCAATTACACCTTGTAATCCTCTTGAACCAGTATAACCATTTCTATTAAACGAAACAACAACATCAGTAACTGATGAAAAGTTTCCACCCACAAATCTCGTTCCTACTATAAGTGCATAAGTAGGATTAGTTAAAGAAATAGAAGTAATATTATAAAGAGAATAAGTTAAAGGATTATTTCTATCACTTACAGTAATTGTAGTTTCTAATGAATTTTTAATTAATTCTAAATAACTATAAATTGAACTTCCAGAAGCGTCTATATAATTTAATGCTATTTGACCACTAAATAAAGCTACACCACCATTAGTAGTATAACTTGGTAGAGTGTAATAAAATGATGTTCCGCCAGCTGCGCCTCTTGAACCATAATAACCTGTTGAACCATAATAACCTGTTGATCCTGCATATCCTAATGAACCAGCATAGCCTCTTGAACCAGCAAATCCCTTATCACCAAGTTCGCCTTGATCACCTTTAGAACCCGCATATCCTCTTGATCCTACATAACCATCAACGCCTTGTGCGCCTTGTATACCTTGATTACCAGTTTGTCCCTGCAAACCTCTTGATCCAGCATATCCAACTGATCCAGAATATCCTAGTGAACCAGTATATCCTCTTGATCCTGCATATCCTCTTGATCCAAAATAACCAATTGATCCTGCATATCCTAGTGAACCAGTATATCCAATTGGACCAGGATCACCAATATCACCAGTACGAGCAAATGTCATCAAAACATTTGCACCATCTGGGAATGAACTTACACCACTAACAAAAGTGATAGGAACGTGGAAATGAGTTGTATGCTCAGTAACATTTCCAATAATAGAAAACATAGAATAATTTTCTACGTTTGCTACATCAGATATAGAAAAATGTCCTTTAATTGCTGATGTAGAATCGTCAATAGTTTTTAAGAACGCATAAATGTTTTCATTTAAAATATCAATATATGAAATATAAAGAGTAGAAGCACTTGTAAATACAGTGTTGTTAAATGATACATCACCATTTGTTGCAACATCAGTTGTACTTACATTATAAACATATTCAAATGATGCACCACCAAATGAACCATCTTTACCGTCAGCACCTTGTGAACCAGTAAATCCTGCAGAACCAAAATAACCTCTAGAACCAGCATACCCAAAAACATCAGACCAATATATTCCAGTTCCGTTTGATGCAAGCCATTGTCCCTCTTGACCAATCTCACCATTTGCAACTATATTTAAAACATTAATAGATGTTGATGTGATGTAAGTATTGACTGTACTATTACCAACACTGATATATTCTGGTACGCTTATGCCAGCTGAAGTTATAGATGTATTGTCAATACTAAATCCATTAGAATTTAGAACTGTATTTCCAATTGATACACCAACATCAGTAATAGATGTATTACCAACAGACACACCATTAGATGTGATTGAAGTATTACCAACAGACACACCATTAGATGTGATTGAAGTATTACCAACAGACACGCCATTAGCTGTTACAGTAGTATTGCCAACAGACACACCATTAGATGTGATTGAAGTATCACCAGTAGTAATACCATTAGCAGTTACAGATGTGTTTCCAATTGACATACCATTAGACGTTAATGATGTGTCTCCAACAGTGACACCATTAGCAGTTAATGATGTATTGCCAGTGCTAATACCATTTGCTGTGATGGAAGTATTACCAACAGACACACCATTAGATGTAATTGATGTGTTGCCAGTTGTAATACCATTGGCTGTAATAGAAGTATTGCCAACAGTCATACCATTGGCAGTCAATGATGTGTCGCCAACAGTGACACCATTAGCAGTTAATGAAGTATTACCAGCACTAATTCCATTGGATGTTAGTGATGTATTACCAGTTGCAACACCATTAGATGTTAAAGAAGTGTTGCCAGTAGTAATACCGTTTGCTGTGATGGAAGTATCACCAACCAACATACCATTTGCAGTGATAGAGGTATTGCCAATAGACATTCCATTTGCAGTTATGGAAGTATTACCAACAGACACACCATTACCAGTAATAGAAGTATTGCCAGTAGTAATACCATTTGCTGTTATTGATGTATTTACAGTATTATTACCAGTAGTAATAGAAGTATTGGCAGTAATAGTACCAGTATTTACTGAAGTACTACT